>JGI25130J35507_1000604_pt1 | contig 11497 bp, 15 predicted proteins | sample ETNvirnome_2_300_FD_35507 | JGI IMG/M metagenome (IMG submission 35507)
CCAGTCATTGTTAGTCTTTCGGTTGTCCTACCTGTGACATTTGAAAACGTAATCAGGTCAGACCAACTACTGTCATTTGCTGACTCTTGAATCTTGACCGTAGCAGTTCCAGAGGCAATCGAGAATGCTTGAATATATCCGAGCGCACCAGAGGATGATGAAGCTGATTGATCGACTGATGCGAATGAAGCTGCGCCTGTGGAAGCTTTTCCTGTCGTAAGCGATACGCCCCATTCAACAGGTGTTGCGTTTCCCTGTACCGACGCTGAAAACGTTAGTCCACCATCTGCTGTTCGCGATCCATCGTAATTGATCTGCTTACCTACAAGTCCCGCACCTACGTCACCAACCGAACTTCCCATCAGAAACATGGCATGTTGATCGGATGTTGACAGGCTGGACAGAGCAGCGTGTTCCTGGTTGGACGCGTCGTTAAAGAATGAATTGAACTCTATAAGCCCATCACTATGCGTCAGCAACCTGTCCTGCGCTGATTGATTTATAGATGCAACCTCAACAACTCCCCTGGGTGAAGATATTGAATTGATCGCACCAACATCCCCTGACAGGTCATACCCGCCGAAATAAAATTGATTGCCTAACCCTGATTTCTTAGCCATAGTTTTTTAGGGAGCGATGCTCTCAGCCTCCAGGTCTTGTAATTCTAAATTAAATGAGATCGTCCGAAAAGTGTTCCCGCTTATCTCCGACCATCCAACTGCTGCCAGTGAAATATCTAAGTCAGTGACGTTCCCACCTAATTGAGCGTCACCATAGAAGCCCGATTGGATTGCACGACAGGCGTTCCATATTTCCAACTCTAAATTCTCACGCGCTTTCGCTCCTGCTGGTACTCGCCAGAAGCAACGAACCGTCCAGATTTGCGTAACCATTATCTTGTTGAGCGTTTTCGTTTTCGTGCTTTCACCTGTGAACCAGGCTGCGCATACCCTGTCGCCAGATGGAATCGACAACGGCTCCCCGATTAATACGACTTGAAAGTTGGGAGAACTATTCGCCTCAAGAATTGTCTTGATAGTTGTTACTGCTCCTGCTCGACTCATATCAAAGCGTTCCTAATCGGCTCTGCAAAATACTTGTCCTTTTCTTCGTTCTCAAGTTCCTTCCGAGCATTCTGAAACATACGGTAACCCTTGAAATTCGTAGTGTTGTTTCGCGAACTCGTTCCCTCAATCCAACTCGCATAAACAACATTCGCACCCTGGCGAACTAACCCTGCATCAGTCTGGGCAACCAGGTCACGCACCAATTCTCCTGAGATAGACCGTCGCAAATGTCCGGTCACAACTCCACGACCTTTATATAACTGACCTTTTATTCGCGCTTCTGAAACCAACGCCATCTGAGTAAGACCCTGGTTCACAGCATCACGCAATCTCTTGGGTGCTGAAATATCAAATAGCTTTCCCTTAACTTCTATTTCAAAACCGAGATCAGACATATATCGCAGTCTCCCGACGGTTCAAATAATGATTCAGCCGTTTAAGAATTTGACGTTCTTCAAATTGTGGATTTGTTAACTGCATCTCACCTGCACCCAGGGTCGCAGCAATACCTACGTCACGGCTTCGCCAGTACGTCCGGGCAACGTCCAGAGAGGCTTGAGCAACGTCCGAAGGGTACTTCCACCTGTAATAAGCTACACCTCCGCTGTGTGTCGCAGCAGTGGTGCCGTTAACGCCACGTATGACTGTCAGGTTGTTGCCTGATACCGCAGTTACATATAACTGTTCACTATCTACAACCAGGGTGTCCCCGACATAAGTCGTTGACCCCGATGCCACTGAAACCGATGTAGTGCTGGTGCTGCCGATAGCATCAATAGTTGATATGGAAGCCTTATCGTCCTGCCAGCCCCAGGTTCCTAAAATCGTTAACGTCTGCTGACCACCGTAGAGGCTGTCCGTCGTATCTTCTTCCAGTTTCAAAATTGTCTTGGGCGTGGAGTTATAAGGTTCTAGTAAATAATCATTTCCAATGCCTGACGTTAAGACCGTGTTCGCCGACCTACCCGTGTCGTGATATGCGGTTACAGTTGTTGCGGAAATCAGCCAGTCATCCAATGGAACAATTCCTGCACCTGATAACTTCGATGACCAGTAATCAGGATATGAAATGGAACTGCTGACACCTGCTAAAGAATCGTCACGCAACGCACCGCTTCCCAAGTCGTAAGACCTGGTTGCTGTTCGCGCTCCGAATGACCGTCCTGCATATTGATCTATGCGTTGGGCAGCAGCCTCTAACACGCGAAGGATCGGAGCCTCGTCCGTGTCCCAATCCGTGACATGATCTGTCCCTCCCAGGTAACTGCGGAAGTCGTACACATTCGCGTAGTTGTGATAGGTCTGCGCCATTGGTTACTTGTCCTCGGTAGCCCCTGCGTTTTTATTGGATGCAGCCTTTCGTTTCTTTGTTGCTACTTTTCCAATAATTTCAAAATGGTTCGGGTATCTCTTTGCCCGTGCCTCATCCATCGTATATTCGCCTGTTGCGTTATATATATCATCGGCTACCTGCCGACCTTCAATACATCGCACTTTCACTTTTCCCATACTTACCTTTCATCAGAGCAGGTGACTCGCCCCGAAGGACGAGCCACCGTATCTGTTAGCTGCGAATGTCTTGGTCTCCGATTATCAGAACACCTTGAACCGCTGCTGCTGTTGCGTTCACCAGAACAGTTTTCACATGAGGCTTGCCGTTCGGAATTTCAAAATCAACTTGAACAGTTGATCCTGAGTCTCCGCCAGCTTGCGTCATCTGAGTTATTGCTGCGCCAGTAATGTCTGCGTAAGAACCACCTGATGTTGCCGATGACTGCACTTTACAGTCCAGCGTTCCAGATGAACTAATTACGCCTACCGAAACAATCAACGCTGCCTTTGAGTAACCAGTTAAGTCAATCGCAGATGACGTTGTAGTCCCTGCTGATTTACTAATCGGAGCAAGAGCAACATTGATTCCTATTCGATTCGCGAGTTGATTAAACCGTGGCATAAGAACTCCTATTACTGAATCTTAAAGATTCTGAATGCGTCTGCCAAGCCAACTCGACCGTCATACCGTGACCGTGCAAAGAACCCAACCTGGTCATTTGCAACATAGATGGAATCGTCACGTCGCATGGACATTCCGATTCGGTCAATCAGGTAGTAGTTACTGAAGTCGCCGATTGCGCCGACCTCTTCATTCGTTGCAATAGCTGCTGCATCATCCCAACCAGTCCCGTCAAACAGGAGAGTTGGTTTGCCAAGCAAAGCCTCTGCGGGAGCAGATGTAAGTGACCCTTTCGACGATGTAACGTCGAGAGTGTTTACCTGCTGCATGAAGCTGCTCGTTGTCGATACCGAAGCATTCGCTCGGAACTGTGCAGGAAGGTCAAAGTACCACGTCTGGATGTCGGCAATGGAAACAGCATTGTTCGCGTCCGTGTCCGTACCGTCAGTCGCCGAAGTCCTGAGTCCTTCTGCCTCACCGGAGCCATCACCCTCGATCAGTTGTTGATCTTCGTAACGCCCCTGCGCCTCACCGAAAATCTGTGAGAGTAATGCTGGAAGGTTGATCGCTGAATCTTCAAGAAGTTCATTGGATACCTTCACAGTGCCACCAGCCTTGCGGATGGTAAAAGTTACCTGTCCGACTGTTGGCGTGTTGTCACCGTAAGCAGCTTCCTCTGCGATGGCAGCCCATGAAACGGATGCCAGGGTTGGGAGGTAGCCATCTTTCAATGACGTAGTTATGACCGTGCAACGAGGTCGATGCACTCCACCGGGAACTCCGGTGTTGTGGATTAACTGAGTGCGAAATTCTTCTGGAACGAAGTATCCACCCTCATTGTCAGTGCCTTCTTGCATCGCCTTGATCTCATCAGTGTCAGCCATCTGCCAGAACTTCTGAGCGTTAGGTGATCGGTCACGGAACCATTTTGTCCACGTATCTTTGTAGAAGGTTTCTTCCTCTTTGAGGTTGTCACCCATCTGATCCCGTACCCATATCGGCTGGACTGCTGCTGGTAGACCCTTGACCCAATTCTGGGGTTTGTAGTCATTGCGGTAGTCCTTACCTTCATCGGCAGGGTTGTAGAGCTTTGCTTCCTCGTAACTCAACGGAACCGAGTTAGTCGGCTTGTTNAACTCACCAGTAAGCGTTTNCAGTTTGCCCTTCTCAGATTCAAGGGCATTCGCAAGTTCGGCTTTCGCCGTTGCGTCCTCTCTGGCTTTTACACCAGCTTCTAATTCGCCTTTGTCCAAAGCCTCGTCGGATGCCTTAAAAGCAGCCGTAGCTTCTTCGCGAAGTTCATTCACTTTATCCATTACTTTTTGCCTTTGTAATGTCTAGTTTTAGTAACTCCATTGCGACACTCACACGCATCTTTTCTATCTCCGTGTCAGAGGCAACATCGGGTTCTTCCGGTGTCGTGTCTGAGGCAGACTTAGCAGTAATCGTCTGAGTGTCAGGTGATGCGCCACGCAGGACAGGAGATACCTCGACCCAATCGAGGTTCTTTATCACGCGCACGTTTTCACCACCATCAAGTCGTTCAAGATCGTCCTCTAATGCCCGGAATCCCACCGACCATTCTTTGACGCTCCCGAACTCTACGTCAGCGAAGGCTTCGCGCCCTCGCTGTGTATTCAAATTGAATTGCATGACAGCCTTTAATCGTCCTTGCTGTCGTGCCGTTTCGTCATCTTGAGATAGCTGTATAGGAGCAGCATCGATGACCTTGCCAACCGGAGCAGACTGATCGTGAAACCAAGCAACTGATTGACCGCCTTTCTGAATAGACTGGTCAAATGCTCCCAATTCGATGATCTCACCGTCGTGGTCTACCACGCCCATTGAGTTGACGTATGCCTCAACAATACCCTCTGCTGCATCCACCATGCTGACTTCTGATTTTACGGTCTTATAAATTAGTTCACTCATTCGGTTACTCCAGAAATTACTGCTGCGAAAGCCCTGGTGCAGTTTGGGTGCGCTATCGGATTGTCCAATGCCCAGTCTAGTGATTGTGTTGTGTCTGAGTAAGGAGCGCATAACTCATCATCATCTCCGTCCCTCACGATGACTTCCGTAACACCAGCCCCCCGATAACGCGCGGCGGTCGATGCGTTTTGCGAATGGGCAATTTCTGTCCTCGCAATCGCACGCGATCTGTTCTTGTACGTTTCGCGCACAACGCTGCGCAATCCTGCGTAGTCATCTTTCGGAACGCCCCTTACTATCTGATCTATGCTATATCCTCGACCAGTCCCTGTGCTAATTTGTGACCGGATTGCAGAACGAGATACATCATTTATTTTAGAGCCAGCACCACGCAAGCTATTCTGGAGGATTGGTAACTCTGGGTCGAATGGCATTGGTTTGAATATCCCTGCTGCTTCGATAACGTCCCAGGTGCGCTTCATGGTGTCTTTCAAAACAGGTGACATGGTTGCTGCCAGTTGAGCATCTGCTGCAAGGGGAATAATTGTTATTTCGTTAAACGGCATCTGAACATTTTTCGTATCTGCCTCATCATCTGACAGGTATCGTCCGATGATTCCATCCGCTCTGTTTAGCTGTTCTCTAAAATACTTTTCCAATACTCGTTCAAGCCTGTCCACTTCTTTTTCATAGGACTGCTCTAACGGCTCCAGTAAACGATTCGCACCTGTCTGCGTCAGGGCTTTCACTTCCTTGACCTCAACGCCCTGTAACCCACGGACAGCGAGAGTTGTAGGCAGGTAGCCCGTATGCTGCATGTCGGTATCTATACCCGCTGTCTGCAACGCCGACTCCGGGGTGAACCCGGCGTTAATAAGCTCCTTCGCAATCTGCGCTCTTGTCAGTTGTCGCTGGACTAACGCAGTCTCATCTTCCTGCAACGCCTTCACCTGGCTGAAATCAAACCCCAGGTATCCACGCTCGGATGGGAACTCAGGTTGCAATAAACCAGCCATGAACTGCTCGATCCTGCGATATAGCGGGAGTAATGTTTCTTCCCAGAAGGATTCGCGGGCTTCTCGATAATTGCTGTACGTGCTGCGCTGTAACCCTGTATTAGCACCGACCAGGATTGCAGGAACACCGAATGCCGAACAGATACGTGTCTCAGACAACGCCCGAAGTTCCGGTATCTCCATCTGTCCAATCGGACTTCCCATCGTTTCGTATGATGCGTCCTCGTCCAGGATGGCAATCCTGTGCCAGTTCTTATTGCCTCTGAACTGCGACCGCCACTGGGTACGCAGCCGATCAGCCTCGTCCTGGGAACCGATCTTTCGTTTCAGCTTCAATATGCCTGATGGAACACCCGCATTGTTGAAGAACGCCCTTGTGAAATTGGTGGCATCCGTATCCAGTGAAATCTGCTTGAGCAAGACCTGTAACGGACTCAGCCCGTAGAAGTCGTTGTTCGGGTTGGGAAACTTAAGATGACCCACATCTTCTGCCGGGATGAAATAACGTGTCCCGCTTACGTCATACGAGTAACCCTTCCGAGGAACCACCTGCACTCGATCAGGTCGCAGCAGCATCAGGGAAACAACTCCGACCCCTGCCCGTTCTTTCAGCACATATGCGTTCCCTGCGATCTGTAAATGAGTTATCAGGGATTCCAGAAAATCGTATTGCGTAAAGTCTGCTGCTGGCTGCTGGACAAGCTGTGCGAGTGGAGCGTTGAGTATCTTTTCCTTGTCATCGTCATACAGGCAGAGATTCGCTTCGGCAGCAGATGTGGCGATCTCGCGTATACAGGCAAACACCAATTCATTCTCTGCGTATCCTCGCTGCGAGAAGCTGGCATAGTTCGCGTCTGGGTACGCTGGCAGATTCGCGGTCGTATTCATAATGCTTGTGACCGCAGAACCTTCGTACTGTTGCTGCTTGCCTAAAAGCCGATCAAGAAAACTCAAAGCCACACTCCGATCCCCGGTGATCTGTCCTGGTGGTAAACCGCAAGGGCGAGCGCGCAAACGCCATCGTCATGTAACCCTGTCGGGGCTGAGTATTGTGCGCCAGTCCGTGTGTAAACATATTCAAAACTTAACAGTTCGTTCAGCAACAACCCTTCTGGAAACGTAATCTGACGCTGCTGGATAGCAACCGCCAGCCGTTCCATAAGCTGCTGCTTAGAACTGCTTGTAAATTTGAACCCCTCAAAATTCGTCCCGGCTTTTGCGAGGAACTCTATTATCGCATCGCCTACACCCGTGCTGTCAACTAATGCTGGTTTTTCACCCGTAGTGTTGACAATACGTTTCAGCGTTTCTTCCCAGGGTGCTTGCCACCGCTCAGACCTGCAAACATTCCCTGACTCGTCAAGCCCGATACCCCATGTCCAATCCACGGATTTCGCCAAATCCCAACCCCAGACAACAGGCTCCCTATCCGACATTAAACCGACGCATGTATAGATCGCCTCGATACCGAATGGGTTGCCTTCATCGTCACTCGGTTCTGCCAGGTAAAGTTCACGAAAGACATTCTCAGGCAGGTCACGCTTTGCTTCTGCTACCTCGTCACCAGCCAGCACGTCTGCCTTTATAGCGTCAGCAGCGGTGATCTTCGTGTATCTCCACCCAGGTATTCCACTCTCTGCCTTTCGCGCTAATTGATACGCCCAGTTCTTGCGCCCCTTGACGTTCCCGATGATGCGTATAGCACCCCTTGTGGCGGTCAACGTTGAGCGTACAGCGTGCCACACTTCTTCCTTGCACCTTGTAGCCTCGTCGATGACTACGCCGTACACATCCTCGCCGTAGAGGGANTCAGGCTTGTCGCCACCCTTGAACCAGATCGTTGATCCATTGGGCAGGGTGATTGTTAAGTTGGAGTTATTGGCAATATACTGACCCTCGCCCAGCCCTGCTTTCAATCGCCGAAACGCAATCTCAGACTGTCCGTATATCGGAGCCACCCACCAATAGTTCTTATTGAGTCCGTTACCTTCCATCGCCTGTTCAGCAAGCCATACCATGCACCCGACAGTCTTGCCTGATTTCGTAGATGCCTCGACCACGCTATATCGCTCATCGCAGAAGATAGCTTCTCGCTGCTTGTCGTATAGCCAGGGCTGTGTGTATCTGATGCGTTCTTTAGTTGTCATCGTCCTCTGGTAGAGCCAGCAATTCCACTGGGTTCATATCTATCGTGAAGTCACCCGGCATAAGCTGTACGACTGGCTTGTTACGCCAGGCATCACCGCCACGTCGTTCCAGCCAGAACATCATGGCTTTCACGTCACCGTTTATCGCTCGGTCGTACAGGCGTTCAGCGACCTTCGCATTAGCCTTCGCAGTCGCCTCGTCGAGTTCGTGCCTGTAATACTTCGTGAGCGTGTTTCGATCTATCTGTATGACGAGCGCAATATCGCTCTGCGGTATCCCGTAGGCAGACATGGCTTCAACCATCCTGCGGTGTTCTGCTGTGGGTTTATGCGCTGGCTGTGGCATGTTCTCGCTCCAATGCTAATTCCTCAAAAGTACCATCGTACCCTGACAGTACCGCCTTCTTGCCTGTGAACGCTTCCCATCGCTTCACAATCACATCGCAGTAGATCGGATCAATCTCTAAGCCGTAGCACTTACGTCCTGTTTTCTGTGCAGCGATGAGTGTTGTACCTGAGCCGAGGAAGGGGTCGAGTATGATGCCCGTTCGATGGTTGCGAATCGCTCGCTCCATGCACTCGACTGGCTTCTGTGTCGGGTGTAGTTCATTCCTGTGTGGCTGCTCAATATCCCACACTGTAACCTCGTTGCTCGCCCCTATGAAGTTGGCAGAACCTTTGACCGCATACAAGCATGGCTCGTGTTTCTGACAGTAATGTGCTGATGGTGCGCCGTAGTGTGCTTTGAGTTTATTCCAGATAATAAGAGCGCGTGCGTCGAAGCCGTTTTCTCTGACTGCTTTGTATACAGGCTCGGCGACACTGCCAGCGTGCCACACGTACCACGCGCCTGAGTCGAAGAACCCCGCTGCAACCTTCAATGCAGAATCGAATATCTCTGAGGTGTCATCGTTTATCAGTTTTTCACGTTTCTTGTCGTTCGCTTGCCCACCTTCATAGTTCACCCCGTATGGAGGGTCAGTCACAAGTAAATCAGCCTTTGCACCGTCCATAAGATACGCCACTGATTCTGCGTCGGTAGAATCGCCACACAACAAGCGGTGATGGGATTTCAGATTAAGGTTGCCCAACACGCACTCCTGGTTCGCCTGTGTAATTCTCCCATCGACGCACAGCAACATCGCAGTAGATGGGGTCAATCTCCATGCCGTAGCAAGGGACACCACGCTGCTCGCATGCAATTATCGTTGAGCCTGACCCTGCGAATATATCTAGTATGTTATCTGGCTTGCTGTTTTTGATCGCTCGTAACGCAAGTGCCGTGGGCTTCTGGGTTGGGTGTTTGTAATCAGTGTCTTTATCTACGTCCCACACATCGGAATCAGACCCGTCGAACCCACCGAAATAAAAACAGACTTCGTACTGCCCACGATAACCACGCCCTAGCCCGAAGTTGTTCTTGCGCCACACAATGACATCACGAGGCTCAAAGTTTATGTGCGACCAATTCTCAACACGCCCCCAGACATACACTTCCCTTGCTTCTGGGACTGCGTGGTAGAACTGCGTTGGGTCTTGATCGTCGCCTTTAAGTTCCATGTTGTTTCGCCCACCGTAACCGCCTAGTCCATACGGAGGATCGGTGAACACCATGTCAGCCTTTGTTCCGTCCATCAGGTATGCAACACTCTCAGCGTCCGTGGAGTCACCACATAGCAGTCGATGTTTCGATTTGAGTGCCAGGCTACCCACAGGGACACTCAACCATTTCTTTACCTATGGCGTAGTCGTATTCCTTACCGCAATCGTCACATTCGTAATATGCGCCTAGCAGCCACAGGTCGCCTGGCTGCGTTATCGCTTCGGCTGGTGGATCAGGTACATCGTCAGGATCGGTCAGTCCTTCTTCGGGGTCATCTGCAAGCAAGTCAGATAATTCGCCTGGCTCAAACCCCAACAGCGACAGATCGAAATCGGCGTACTCCAAATTCGTCAACTCCAGGTGCAGCAAGTCCTCGTCCCAACCTGCGTTCTGTGCCAGCCTGTTGTCTGCGAGTATGTACGCACGCCTCTGCGCCTCGGACAGCCCTTGCAACTCGATCACGGGTATATCTGTCTGCTCTAACTTTCGCGCAGCCTGGACACGTCCATGTCCCGCGATGATGCCATTCTCACCATCTATCAAGACAGGGTTAGTCCAGCCGAACTCTTTTATGCTCGCAGCTATCTGCGCCACCTGCTCGTCGCTGTGAGTCCTGGCATTGTTGACGTATGGAATGAGCGTGTCGATGTTGCGATATTCGACCGACAGGTCAGGCGCGTGACGTTGACCTTCGTTGCCGTTATTACTGGTGGCTGTCGCCTTTCTCATTTTTTCGTGAGTGGGCGAGTCCTGACCCTGTTTAGCCATAGTTCCCCTTGCTGCGCTGTTAGATGAGCGTTGTTCCCTCGGTGGCAGATGCGCCAAGCCCAGGGTCTGCCGTTAGGCGAGAGGAACCACGCCCGACGTTATCGTAGCACAGGGCGCATACACGGTCGCCTCTGGCGGGTTATTAGCGTATTCGTCCTGCAAGCCCTGTCTGTCGATGCTGGATACGTTGAATCGGGATTCTGAACCTTAGTCCAATCCTCCTGTTACTTAACGTGACTTTAAGTAACTTTTTTAATATTAATAAATATAAATAGGTTACTTAGTTACTTAATGTTTCTTAATGTTACTTAAGTTACTACGCACGCGAGGTAATTAAAGAAAAACCCCTCATGTTTTTCAACGAGGGGCTTGTCCTGTTTCCCTGTTGGGTTACGTTAGAAGAAACTGTTTGAATCTTGCTGTAATTATTGGCTGACACTTTTCGCACCACTCAGGAACCGCTGCGTGGTACTCAGCAAGTTTGCGAGTCTCGTGTCCAACCAGGTTGCTGTGAGTATCGCAGACCGTGTACCAGTTCTGGTCATCGTCCATAAACGTCTTGCTGCGGTTGTCTACTACTGCGATTTGCGAGCCTGTAATTCGATTCTTGCGAGGTTTGATATATGTAGTCATTTTAGAGTGTGTTCCTTCCGTAGCCTACATGTTCCTCTAATACCGTTACATCGATTCCTGCGTTCAGAGCCTCCCTGTTTACCCATGCCCTCAATGACTGCTGCAATAACTGAACTTCATCTTCGTATCGTTCAAAAATGCCTTCCAGTATGTTCAGTTCCTTCGCCTTGTCCACTGCACATTCCTTGTGTATATAACGGTCATAAACTAAACCATATTTGTCGGCTACTGCATAGCTTTTGAAAAGTAACTGTTCACTAATCGTGGCTGGCTCTTTTACTTCGTACATTTTTTAGTTCCTTTCGTTTAGAACCGCCTGGTTCTTTAACTCCTATGCCCCTGCTCAGTCAGACTGGCAGGGGCGGTAGGCTGTATGC
>JGI25130J35507_1000617_pt1 | contig 11426 bp, 16 predicted proteins | sample ETNvirnome_2_300_FD_35507 | JGI IMG/M metagenome (IMG submission 35507)
TGGGAAAGGTGATCGTCTTATCCCTGTAATCCAAGGCCCTTCAACTGATGCGACCGATCCCAGGACTGATCCCAATAATCCGGAGCAGCCTGAAGATGGTTTCAATCTTAAGAATGTTGTTGAGAACTGGGCATACAGAGACGGCAAGAGGGTTCGCCAAACTTTCAGTGCGGATCTATATGATCGTGGTGTAGATTCCGGCTTCCTTGAAATCATAAAGCCTCTGGCCAAGATATCAAAGGAAATGGTTGACGCTCTATGGACTTACAGCTTTGCAGTTCGTGGTCAGAGGTTGACTGAAAATAACACGTTGATCCCAATTGATGAGAGCGATCTTGCAGATGCAATGGGTATTGTCGATGAGCATCCTGAAATCGCTGTTGTGCATGCAAATCTGCAAAAATGGAATGAAGGTCTTGTTAATTTCCTTAGGGATACGGGTGTCATCAAGCCAGAGATGGCAGATGTCTGGCTGAAGTATGCAGACTACATCCCATTCTATCTATCATGGAATGGTGAGCTAGATCCTGCAATGGAGAAGGAACTCGCGAAGGTAACGGGTCAGGGTACTTCAATCATCGGGAAGCTTGTTGACGCTAGCCCTCCTCCGAAGATGAAGGGTCGTAAAAAGGGCGGCTTCATGGACCCCATTGAAGCTATCAGCAAGAACGCTAACGCCGCGATCCATGCCGGACTATCTGCTTTAGCTGGCAGAAAGACTGTTGAAGAAGCTCTCGCACTTGGGGAAGTGTCTGGAAAAAACTGGATAGAGAAAGCTACTCGACAGGACAAGTTCCGAGTCAGAGAGGGAAAGCTTACCGTTACTATACGTGAGAATGGTGAGGATGTTTATTACAACGTCATTGATCCGATGCTTTACGAAGCCCTGTCCGGTGTTCTTGAGGGTGATTTAGATCTTTTCAGAACATGGGGTAAGCCTGCTCAGTGGCTCAGGGAATCAGTTACTCGTTCTCCTGAGTTCATGATTGCCAACCTGTTGCGTGACAGCCTTCATGTTTGGACATTGCAAGGTGCTGAGTTTGCACCAATTGGTTCGGCCCTTAAGCAGTGGGGTGACAATGTAGCGAAGCATCAAAGGGGCGAAGTTAGCGATAGTTATCGAACCCTATCCATGCATGCTGTTGTTGGTGGTGGTTACGATCAAATTGGCAAGACTAATCGTAGACTCAAAAGGATGTANGCCNAGGGTACTGATTCCAGATCCAATGCTATCTTTAAAGTTTGGGACTGGCTTGGAGACGTATCAGGATATAGTGAATCAAGTGTAAGGCAGCGAGTGTTTGACGATACCGTTGCTCGCATGCAATCAGAAGGAAAGTATGAAGCTTGGGAGATTGAAGCAGAGGCTGCCCATAATGCTCAAGAGGTATTGAACTTCAATAGGCGTGGTGCAAACAAGTTCCTAAGGTTTGTTACAGCCACCGTTCCCTTCGTCAATGCGCGCTTGCAGGGTCTAAATCAGTTTACCAAAGCGATGGCCGGTGAAAGAAGTGTTTCCGGAATGAGCAAACGTGAAGCCATGAATCAGGCGGCTATCCGGGCGCTTTACATGTCTACTATCTCCTTCTTCTATACCCTTGCGTGGTGGGGTGAAGAAGGATACGAGAACGAGAGACCTGAGATCAGGGATGATAACTGGTTGATTCCGACTGGCTTAGGAATGGTCATTCGTATTCCCATTCCGTTTGAAACTGGGATCGCATTTAAGGTCGTCCCAGAAGTTATAGCAAGGACTCTCCTCGGAGCTAGTAGCCGGGAGAATGTGGCATCGCTGAGACATGCACTAACAAGTACGATTGGATTGAATCCTGTTCCGCAGGCAATTAAACCTCTTCTTGAAGTAGGTACGAATTTCAATCTCTACACTATGTCACAGATTGTTCCATTCTATGAAGAAGGTTTAGGTGGAGTTGCTGCAACTACGAAGACTCCTGCCCCGCTCGAAATACTCGGTAACGCAGTGGATGTAAATCCCAGGTATATGAACCACTTGATACGTGGCTATACGGCTACAGTTGGCAGTTGGACAATGTCATTCATGGATCTTGTCATGAGGAATTTACTGCCATTGGGATATGACGAGCGACCAGATTACAAATGGTACGAGGCTCCACTATTGGATCGTTTCCTTGGTGATTCAGAAGTTGGATCGGGTGGACTCAAGGATGCCTATTACGATTGGCGCAAGGTATCCAATAATATTTGGCGTAAGGTTCTCCGGTTGAGGAAGGATGATCCCGAGAGAGCTTCTCAATTCATGACTGAAAATAAAAAGCAGCTTGCGTACAGGCCACTCATTCTAGCTATCGACAGGAAGATGAAGGCATTGCGTGAACAGAGGAACGCCATCCTTAGGGCCGATGAGGATGTGATGGATGGTGCAACCAAGAGGGTTCGACTTAATGAAATTGCAATGATTGAAAATCAAATACTAAGAAACATTCCATCCATCAAGCGCAACTCTGATCTTCCTATGGGAGCCTTGTACGATTGAAACTATCTCCACATTTTACTTTAGAAGAGATGACAAAGAGTAGCGTTGCTCTTCGTAGGGGCATTGAGAATGAGCCTGGATCAATCGAGGTTGGTAATCTCCGGAATCTCTGCTCGGATGTCCTAGAACCTATTCGATGCCATTTTGATATACCTTTTAGCCCATCATCTGCGTATAGATCATTGGTTCTCAATAACGAAATTGGGTCATCTTCTTCTAGTCAACATATTAAAGGAGAGGCGGCTGATATAGAGGTTCCAGGTGTACGGAATATGGATCTCGCTAGATGGATTTCTGGAAATCTTGAATTTGATCAGTTGGTGCTAGAGTATTACTCTGTTACAGACAGTGCATCCGGGTGGGTACATGTGTCCTATGTCGGAAAGAACCGAAACGAAGTNCTTAGTTTTAACGGGACAGTTTGGGAATTGGGCCTAAAGGGCTCGGAGGAAATTTGATATGGATTGGGTACTTGGAAACATGGAAACAATTATGGATATCGTGGCGAAGGTGATTGCCGTAGCGGCTGCACTTTCTGCAATCTCGCCTAGTTCGGTGGATAATAAAATCGTCACAATGGTAATGAAAGTAGTTGATGTTATCGGGTTGAATGTTCTTCACGCTAAGAACAAATGACATATGTAGTAATACTTCTTGTCATCGGTGTAGTTGCTTCAGTTTTTGCTATAGCCAAGATATCTAAGTCGGCAGGCGAGAAAGAGAATTCGCTAGAGGCTACTCGTCGCATACTGGAAAGTAGGGACAGGTTTAATGAAACTATGCGTAAGCCTTTACTGCATGGTCGTGATCTTGTTAGCAGGATGCGCGAGTGGTCATCGCGCAAGTGAAGTTCCATCGTGCCCGATACCGTCTGAAGATGTCGCGAATGAGATCGTAGATGTTCATGGCATTGGGCTGTATAGAAACTTACTTCTCTGGATCAGTGAACTGGAGAGGTATTGCTCTGCTGTGGACAGTCTCTGATTAAACCTACTTGCCCAGCTTTAGCATGTTGATCTTCCTGTCCAGGTAGTACCTAGCTTTATTCAGGTCTTCTATTCCTTGATCATCGTTCTTGCGATTGTATCTGGACAGGTATTTCAGAGTGGAAGAAATGTGATAGCCAAGATCCCAGTCTTCTATCACATCTATAGGTTCGTATCGCCTTCCCATCGTGTAGTGTGAGGGATTATTTACGTTGTCATAATTTTCCTTGTCACTGAATCTCTCTACCCTCTTCACCTTGTTATCAATGTCTCTCATCTTTCGTCTCCTCTCTGAATTTTTCGATCAGACTTCTGAATTCATCCTGTGCCTTGGTGTTGAATTCCAATTCTGATCTACTTTCTATGTCGAGCATGCCTCGCAGGATTACTACGCATTCACTTTCTCCTACGCTATCACCTATCTGCGGTGCGTATTTAGATCCTATCCAGCTCTGAAACGAATCTTCCCTGCAAAGTTGTCCGGCAATTGCAACAGCTTTCTTACCTCTCCTAACATCTTCCGGGATAACGAACGATTCGTCATCATCAATCTGGAATAGGACTACCTGGAACCTTGTTCCAAGGGGCGCGGTAAGTAGGGATTGTGGTGCTTCATTTGGATGTACTGAAAATCCAATGACCCATCCATTCTTATCCTTCCTGAGTATCATCAGGCTGGATTCAAAGCTTTGTGCTGCATCTTTGATTTCGCTCATAACTGCTCCTGTCAGTTAAAAAGATTTATCTGATCTTGTATTTCTGGTCTACATACTCTGTACTTCCAGAGTCCACCATTTTCCCTTACGGATTCCACTTGATGGGATCCGTTTTTTTCTTTTCTCAGGTCTCTTATGCGGGCTGATATCCCTGACTCACTGGATCCAGTCTTTCTTGAAAGTTCAGCGAGTGTCCACCACTGTCCATAGGGTTTCGTCATAAGGTGTTTTACTTTTTCGAGACATGTCTTAAGTCTGTCGTAGTCATCTGTAGGGTCATAGGTTTTGCCGTCAAACGCATCCCATCTAATCGCCATTACTTTCCCCCCAGCTTCTGAAGTTTTCTTCTGCCCACTCGATTGAGTCTATTCCGTTGAGAGCCCACCATTCGGATTCGTTACCTCTAGTGTGACAGTCCGCATGGCATTGCCAACATAATGGAACTGTCCACTTGTCGGATACCTTCTTTCCCATAGATCTATTTTCAGAATGTCTAAGATGGTGAGCCTGAACGCGAGGAGGGGAGCCACACACAAGGCATGACTCCCCCCTGATCTTGTCCAAGTATTTCTTAGAACGGAATTTCGTCTTCGACAGCATCTTTTGGCTTACGTTCTTCGGGGTCAAGGGTTACGAAGATGTACGGATTCCCTTTCTTCGACACTCTCTCCCAAGCTGCACATTGAATCTTGACAGTTCCATCCTCTGTCTCTTTGCTTCTGTTGACCAGAGTTCTTAGGACTGCCTTGGGTATCTCCCCAGTCCCTGTCTTGATTGGATGTTTATCATTCTGCTTATATTGGTTCGGGTAAAGCCATAGCAATCCTTTGTCATCCTTGTTTTGCATTCTTATTCTCCTCGATTTGCGATTTACGTGCAGCAAACTTACCTACAATTTTCTGCCACAGTTTTTCGTTCTTGCTTTTGAGCTTGTTGAGTTCGTCTTTATTCAGATCCCACCAGTTGATCAGTTCGGACTGTGTAGTTGCATCTTCCAGGAAGATTTCGTAAACAATTTCGATTCCGGGTTTCTCTTCTTTCGCAGGATCAGAAATTTCCACAACCTTTGCTTCCGAATTCGACTTGCTCTTGGTTCTCTCTTCGCGAACCTTTACGTTCGACTTCTTTTGCAATCTTCCTGAGTGATCTTGAGATTTCTGGCCGTCATCGTCTTCATTTTCTGGAATAATTCCGAGCAGTGACAGTGTTGTGTATCTCCTAAAATAGGTTATACAACTACCCACATCCTGTGGACCCTGAATCGACATTATCGGTATGCCGCTTTCCATCATCTGCTCAGTTTCAGGGTGGTACAAAACTGTCCTGACTACTGGAATGCCATCCGTTCTCACACCTATCGGGTGGATCAAGAGCAATCCTTCCTCTTGAAGGGCTGGCTGAACAGCAGCCAACACCACATCGAGGGGTGCATATTTGTACTTGTAGGCTTGTTCGGATTTTTCAATCTTTTCAAATTTCGCCTGAGCCCGCATCAGGGCACCAAGTATTTCTTTCATTTCATCCTCCTGTGTGTTGTTTCCATTGTGAGCAAAATTCCGCGACACCACAATAATTCCCGGCGCATCTAACCCTCTCGCTATCTCTTTTTATCACGTTGTTTTTAGATTCATCGCCAAAAATATATGCTTCCGCAAGGAATGGAGTGTCAAAAAGTTTCGTCGCTCTTTTCTTCATGGTTCCTGATTTAGTGTAATGATGTACAGCGTAAACGGGGGGTCTTTCCCACATTTCCTGTGGTGTGCATCTTGGGATTTCATCATCCATATGCGTGTCGATACGCTTCTCAACGTATTCCATAGCAATATCTNGATCCCAAATTTCTATAGGTATCCTGACTACAGGATGTTGAGGGTAGTTTTCATCCCTGTCAGCGGTTGATCTTTGCCAGTCACGGATTATTGCGACAACCTCCAGACCAGCAACGTCAATGTTATTGAGATAAGCGAGTAGTCCATAGACGTTGAGTTGGTTGACCCATTCGGGCTTACCTTCAGGGTTAGCCTTGATGGCATAAGCTCCGCATGTTTTATAGTCGGATAGTAGCCAGCCACCTTCTATCGGAGTTCTTAGGTCAACTTGCCCGGAGATCGTCATCGAATTGATCTTGGCAAAGAATCTCTCCTCGACTATATCGTCTTCTCCTGCTCCGGTTTCAAGCAGTAGATGGACGGCTTCGCCAAGGAGTGCGAATACCCTGTCGGAAACATCCTCGTCAATTTCTTCGGAGTGGAGCCGAGACAGGTACCTGATGCGGGGGGAGTCGTTGAGTGTCGTGACTCCGATGTCTGCTTCGCCATGTGAATACGGTCTGCGTTCTGCGAATCGGACAAATGCTTCGGGTAGATCAAAATCGTTTGTTATGGTCATGCACATCTCCCACCTTGATAATGGGCCACATTGAATATTGGCCATATTAGTTGATAATGAAGTTGCAGTCAATTGAAGTTTTGTTACATTGGAAATTGTGTGGGATATTGATTTTATAATTCTCGGTGAACCTGCGAGTGCCAAAAACCAGAGGCGTATCGTGTTGTACGGTGACAGGCCGAGACTGATCAAGTCAAAAAAAGCTTTAGATTATTGCGATTCCTTCAACTCCCAGTGTCCCACCCTGGAAGCCATCATTGAAACGGATTGTGTACTGCGTATTGATGTGTGGTACAAGTCTCGCCGCCCGGATTTATCTTGTACGGATCTGATAATGGATCTCCTTCAAGGTAAAATTTACAAAAATGATCGCCAGGTAAAAGGGCAAATGTCGCTATGGAATCTCGACAAGAAAGATCCAAGGTGCCGGGTGAGAGTCAAAACCATGGAGCAAGATTGCTCGCAAGGTCTATCCTCATTCAGGCAGTCAGAGATCTGGGGCGATCTGGACTGACATACGAATTTCCAGTCGCATTTCTTAGGTCGATGAAGTTCGATTCGATCTGCTCCATGGCAGATTGGGACAAGGATTGGATTATCGAAATCTTCGAGTCAATTGATTCCCTCGGAGATAACGTCAGAGGTAAAGTTATATCAGATGTTGTTACATTGCTCAAGTCCAGGTCTGACTAGATCTGCTGAAATATACAATTACGCTACAAGCAAAACTGTCCAGATGTATGACTGTACGTGTATTGAATTACACCCATGGGTTAATTTTGTTTTTAACGACTCGAAGGTGGTAATGATTTCATGGGCCATCTGAAAAATGTTTATAGATTAGCCATCTGAAAAATGTTTTTTGCAAGTTTGCCCCCTACCCCTATTACCCCTCAATACCATAGTATGTTGTAAGTTATCGAATTTATTGATGTTTCAGGCATGGCTATTACGCATGTCGGTTCAATGTTTTATCATCAGTCTCTCACAGGAGGGGGGATTCATGTACGAGATGATCAGAGATTCCATAGTCGAGTCTATCGAGAACGGTATATCTTCAGGCCAGAGCAGGATAAAGTGTCCAGAATGCTCCCCGGATAGGCGCAAGTCCAACGAAAGAACCCTCTCCGTCTCCTCTCCTAGCGAGGATGGTGCGATTCTCTTCTACTGCCATCATTGCACGGCGAGTGGCCGAGTCACAATCTCCGACAAGCAGGATGTTGCAACTCCGCAGGTAGCAGGAACATCCAAGAGCAGCCTTGAGCCCGTCCACATCAAATGGTTGGCTGATCGTGGGATCTCCGCTGCTGCTGCCGAGAGATGTGGCGTTGTATGCGGTGATGTCTATCTCGCCAAGAGAAATGCATCATGTAAGTGTCTTGGATTTCCGTACATTAACGAAGATGGAACCAGGGCAATCAAGTGGAGAGACTCAGCAAAGAATTTTACCCAGACTGGGGCGGCTAGATCCCTGTGGAGGATCGACGAATTCGCTGGTGGAGATCTGATAATCTGCGAAGGGGAGATGGATGTTCTTGCCCTGGAAGAATGTGGTGTATTTTCGACATCGGTTCCGAACGGGGCTCCTGCTGGAAAGGTTCATGGGGATGCTAAGAAGTTTGCGTATCTGTGGGATTGCAAAGATGCCATAGACACTGCCGATAGAATTATCCTTGCGGTCGATGCGGATTCTCCAGGCAGGGTGCTGGCCGACGAGATTGCCAGAAGAGTCGGCAAGGCAAGATGCTGGAAGATGAAATATCCAGATGATTGCAAGGATGTAAATGATGTACTGATCAAACATGGGGATCTGTCTCTTCTGAAATGTCTAGGTGATGCAACCCCGTGGCCCATTAGTGGCCTGAGAGATCCATCGGAATACAAAGAAGATGCAATGTCACTGTTCAGTAGCGGATTCCAATCTGGTGCTAGGTGTGGTGTGAAAAGCATTGACGATCTTTATCGGGTGATGCCACAAACACTTACTATATGCACAGGGGTTCCAGGCTCCGGGAAGTCTACGTTTCTAACATGGCTTTCCGTCGAGCTTGCGAAGAGACACGGATGGGGATGTGCGGTCATGTCAGCGGAAACATCATCGCAAGTTCATCTACTCCAACTGGCTTCGTCTTACATTGGCAAGCCATTTCGTGGTGATTCCAGGATGACAGAGCAGGAGTTGGAAAGGGGAATTGAATGGGCCTCCGAGCGTTACGTTTTCATTGATGAGTCAGATACCGATATCCAATCTGTCCTGGATAGGGCTCATGCTGCTGTTCTCAGGTTAGGGATAAGACTTCTCGTCATAGATCCGTACAATTTCCTTACCGGGAACTTCGGGCAGGATGACACAGGAATTACGCATATCAATAAACTTCTTGTGGCATTGAAAGGCTTTGCGGTAGAGAGGGGCATTGCCGTCTGGTTGGTGGCACACCCCACTAAAATGTATCGTCAGTCAGACGGAAGCGTACCTGTTCCTGGCGGTTATGATATCTCCGGATCTGCGGCGTTCTTCAACGTCGCTGACATAGGCCTTACGGTGAGCAGGCTAGAACAAAGTCGAACCAAGCTTACGTGCTGGAAGGCTAGATTCCCCTGGGTGGGTACTACCGGGGAATGCATTGTGGATTTCGATGAATCATCGAACGGGTTCAAGGAGATTTCCTTTGGCTGGTCGGAGAGTGGNCGTCAAGATATCGAATTTGATTAGTTCTGAAGCGCCTCCGGACTCACAGGTCATGAAGAGAGCTGTGATGTCAGAAGATTTGGATGTCCGTGGAGTTGCGAAGAGATATCGAATCATAGANCAAACTATTTTCGATGTGCTTTTTTTGGCAGAGTTGATTACNGCAGCTCAGTATGAGGCTGCACATTTATTCCTGGAATGCCTGATTCAATCAGGGGCAACCACTCAGGGCGTTAACCTTGAGCCAGGGATAAGAGTAACAGGAATTGATATTTCAAATTCCATGTCGGATAGACGCATGGCTTTCTCTTCTTCTTTCAGGGCAGTAGTCTCCTCCTGCGGCAGAGAATCTGCTGACTTTATGATGAGATGTTTCATAGAGATATATTCGTATCCAGATTTCGATAAGTCTGAGATCGCAGAGAGGTTGGCTCCATGTCTGCANTCACTAGCGGCATACTTCGGAACAGACGGTAGAGATCCAAGGTCGATAATACGAAGAGGTTTCAATAGAAAAAGGCCCCGCAACTGATAGTTACAGGGCCTTCTTGTGTAGGAGGGATGGCGACCATGGAAGTTTTAACCTCCAGATAGCTGCCACCCCTCACACAGGAGTACCAATGACATATGCATTGATAACGTGGCTACTTTAGCTTCCGGGCACAATATGTCAATGAATTTCTTTGCATTCGGATGGATTCATGGGCTCGCATGCATCGTAGTCGTCCATATGAATATCGTAATCTAACATCAGGTGCGACAAGTCCATGAATTTGTTCACGAATAATCCGTCACCACCTGATATGCACATTCCACCCTTGGTTACAAAAAACCATATTGGATTCTCCACATCCAGGGCTAACTCCATATCCTTGGCATGAAATTCAATCATTATCTGGGTTTTGTTTTTCAATTTTTACCATTTCTACTATGCTGCTTGTGAGTTCCATGGCCATCTTGCTGGAGTCCGGGCCTGTCATGCAGTGAATGGAATGGAAGATTGCACTCGATACATCGTCTAGGCTTTCTCCGGATAGGATCGAGTGTCTTGCATCTGACAAGATCTTCTTTACGACAGAACTATCTATGTCCATTTTTAATATTTTCGACATATTCAGATAGTATAACCGATATCATATTCGAGAGTGACCTGCTTTCCTTCCTTGCTATAGAGTTGAGAGATTTCTTCAACCTCTCCCCGGACGCCCCGCTCGGAAGCGAAATTACCATTGTATTCTGGGGCGTCTTCCTTGTCTTGGGTGAAATGCTTCCCGTCAACTTCATCGAGTTATTACTCGCCATAATCTAATTCTCCTATCTCCGTTCCTATGCATTGACATTTTTCGTATTCGATACATTCATCCATCTTGTTTACAATTACCCCATCTCCACCGCATAGTGGGCAATCCTTTGCCGGGATGGTTCTCTTTAGAAACTTGATCCACCTATTGTCTTCATGCCTGACGTTGTATATTTGAATATCGGTTCCGAACAAATCTTCTACTACCTTGGGAAGTCCGAATGCATCTTCATCTGATGTGAAGTGTTTCCACTCATGGGGGTTAATAGGGATTGATATGTTCCATTCAGAATCCCATTCATCTCGGTATGCCATACCTTTTCCGTGAGGTGTTTCTATTTTGAGATCAGTCCTCATGATTCAATTGTCTCCTGTGTCTTAGATTTCTTACCGCGTGGTTTTTCTTCTTTCTTTTCTATCTTTGTCCATCTGTGCGGATTAGTGCATTGTACTTTTTTAAGTTGGTACGATGTCCAGCTTAGATTGCAGTATTGGCAGGTTAGTTTATCTCCGAATCTGTGCGGCCAAGCTGGACGTTGGATGATATCTCCAGAATAATTCTTTGTCGCCACTGCCCATCTCTTAGCTGTAAATTTCAAATTGTATCTTAGAATATCTCGCTTTTTCCTTAGTGTGAATTCGCAATCTTTCGCACACTTTTCACTGCAATAAAATCTCCTACCTTTAGCAACTTCATTCTCGTGGCATTCCCTACATCTCCTGGGTGGGTTGTATGGTCGCTCTCCCCTTTCGGCACTCTCAATCCTTACGGCTCGCTCTCCCCCTTCGGCACTCTCCATTCTTACGGCTCGCTCTTCACGAACGGTGCTCT
>JGI25130J35507_1000618_pt1 | contig 11402 bp, 13 predicted proteins | sample ETNvirnome_2_300_FD_35507 | JGI IMG/M metagenome (IMG submission 35507)
CGTACTTATCACCACGAACTTCTTTTGCTTTGGTGATGAATTCTTCTGTTGTCAGCTTTCTTGGCATCTAATCTCTAATCATCCACGCCGATCTCGTTCCATTCGTGATAAGACATGAAAATTGGGTGTGGTCGTTCAACATTTTTTCTTTCCTCTGAACTTAAAAAGGAACAGTAATTATCCCAAGAGCTTATGTTGTAATACCATGGGACTTCAACTTTATTCTCTTTATATATTATAACCGGTTTAAAGATTTTGTCAAGTAAAAAGTGACGTGCAGACCATCTTTCTTCTTTTGGTAGTTTGTTCCTGGGAAAGATTCCCTCTTCAAGAACATCGGAATTGTATTGTCCTGTTCCATCTCGTATCTGCCTGCGACAATTAAGAAAATCGTCTTTGTCAAATGTAAATCCAAGGTATTCGTTATCTTGAACCGTCTTTCCATTGTGGCTCAACATGAAGGGGCCTTCGCTGGAAATGCTTTTTCTATGTGACCTGAGAATTTCAGGATCGTAAACTCCATAAGGGAAAGCTACATAGTATCTTTTGGGAACAACCCATTTGCTCAGCTTGACCGAAATACGGAAAGCAGTGGTTGCTCCCCAAATAATACTCCACGAAAGACAGTCGCGCTTTCCTACATCCTTTGCGTGAACAGGAACGTAGAATATGGGAATTTGCTTGCGGGTTTGCGAAGGATAAGGATCGAGCCGTCTACCAATCCACACAGGATCTTGGACCCACTCGCCAAGCCTATGCCGAATAAGTGGCGTCATATCTTCGTTACAGACGATCCAGATGGTTTCACATCCAGCCCACGCACACTCATACACAGCGCGCTCAACTGCGAGATAGTCCGGCGCAATCGGCATCATCGCGTCATGCCAATCAAGATTAAAATCGAGAGGCATGCCCGCGACTGGAACAATTCCAGCAAGATGATATGACCCCATGCGGTCTACTTCCAGCGATACAAGAGTGCTACATTCGGAATAGGAGATAAACCTATCCCATACGTTGATCCAGCAGCAAATCCCAAAGCATGAGACTTATCTGCAGCATGTGAGTTACTCATCATCACCAGTGAAGCCACTAGTGATACTAAAAATTTCTTTAACATTTTTCACCTCTTTTAATATTAAATTTTATATTTCATCCAAGAAAAAAGTTTTCTTTTTCCAAGATAGTCATCGTAAAGATCGTTCTTATACGCTTCTTGCTCGAATCGAATTCGATAATACGCCCTATAAGGTTCTCTGTATTTGATTAATCCGATAATAAAGTCAAAAAGATAAATTAACAAAAAACCAATTATTAAAGTTTCGACATATTGTCTAAAATGAATGGTTTCGTGTCTAATGATAATTTTGCTTCCCTCGTCCCTAATGAATACAAAAGGAAATAAAGTTATAGCATGTACCTTCATAACCCAACTTAGAAACGCTGGGACTTTACTGTTTCTCACTACAATAGGATTTTTAAGCAATCGATTTTCCTAAAAAGTTAGCCCAGTTTCTGTGAATTCTTTCGTTTATGGTTTTATTGCTTTCAAAGGGAAGCTCTTGTTGCTTCTTATAATCTTTGTCCGCTTTAGCAATCTCAGCATATGTCTGACTTAATACCTCTGCGGCTGTCTCTTTATCTATACTTAGGACGGCTTTTTTTATTGAGTCGTATACTTCATCCGGATGGTCAACTTCTAATGAAAAACTTAATCCATAGCCGGTATTATTATAACCAGGATATCCTCTGGTAATATCGGGATACATTGACTCACCAGCTATGAAGCCAGGAACTTGTTCAAATAGATTTTTTCTAAGCATTATTCTGAAATCTCTTTTAAGTAAGAGTTCTCTTATGGTATCATCTTCGTAATATAGGTCTTCCATGTCTTTAATATCTTGGATGTTGATTGGTATATCGTCTAAATCAACATCCATTCTTTCTTCATCGGGCAAATAATCGAAAGTCCAGTCGCTATCATGATATTCGCTGCGTTCATCTTCTGTTAACTGGTAGAATTCATCTAGTTTATTGCCAACGAGAACACCTTCTCTTTTTAGAACTAGGTAGGCCGTTGGTTCGATGATATCCTCTACCTTGTCGTCGATTTCGTTTTCGACCGAGGATCCCCAATCTGTAAAAGTATCCACATCATAAACATACTCTCCGAGGGCCCTGCCAGGTTGGACATCACCGAACAAATAGAAATCATCAGTATTGTGATTAAGGTTTATACCATAGCTTATCAGATTTTCACCCCTCGGATCAGCCCAATCAAGACCGTACCCGTCGAGTTCTTCAAAAATTGCCCTCGCGTATTCTTCGCCGTGGTTTTTTAATTCTTCGCGGCCCGTATCAGTAAACATTTCATCACTTATATCCAAATCAATCCGAAGGCTGGCATGTGTGTCGACGTCGGGGCCTTCGCCCCAATCATTTATTTCTGTATACAATTCAACATAACTGTATCTTCGATTAAAATCTGCGGTCTCCTCCGTAATTTCTTCGATCATGGCTTCTGCTGCAGCGTCTGGAAGGTCTAGCTCGTCTTCGGAAGAGTAAAGACTAGATCTACCGATCACAACATCTCCGATTTCTGGGATACCTCGCAATCCCATTTCCGGATCTAACAAGCCCGCTAAATTTCTTTCATACGGATTGTCTTCGTAAGATCCGCCTATTCTCCTAATATCTGGCGCCTTAATTTTCCCAATGTCTTCTTCTTTATAAGTAGATTGTCCCCACCTATCGGACTCCCCTCCCACATCCGATTTTTCGACCCTTGGAATAGCCTTAATAGCATCTTGTTGCGAATCAAAAAGCCATTTTTTAAGAGTGTCATAGAAATTAGCCATTTCTTGACCGTATACGCTTCGATCTGGAACTCCCAATTCCTCTTTGTCTCCAAATTCTCCAACCCTAATTCTTATTCTGGATACTGGATCAATAGATCCGATGCCTCTGTTCTCATCTACTAAAATTTCATCATTTGCGTCTTCGATTGGTCCGTACTCGTGTTCAAAATCTTTTATTTCCTGTGAGGGGACCACATAAGCTATCGCGCCGCCGTCTATGGCTTCGGCGAATGCGCATTTAATAAAAGCGCCTGATTCGCCTGAGCGTGACGCTAGCGTATGGCATGATGTGATCTCATCAAAATCAGACATCCTAAGAACATCAACGGGGTGACGGCTTACTATTATAGAAAAACCAGCAAAAGCGTCTGGGTCATTTTTGAAAAACCCAGCATTCTCTTCCCAGGCGGCTATATATTTCTTGACATGATTGATGTGTACCCAACGATCCATCCCTCTGTATGCCTTGGCGCCGACCTTTTCAAGATTGTCCATTTGACTTTGTACTTTTTCCATATCTTTGTTAAGTTGTTCTGTTTCCTCATCACTTGTCTGACGATATCTTTTTGAGCGTAAAGCTGACATCTTATTATATTCGACGTCCATCTTTTGTTTGTGCTTGAGGAAACCATTTAAAAGCTTATTTATTTTAAGAGTTTTTTTGCTTTTATATACATTTCCCTCGTGTTCTCTTCTTACCTCATATGAGACGGTGCCATCTTTAAGATTAACCTCATACCCTCCTTTTTGGAGAGTATCCAGCATGGCACCCACCTGTCCACCGACCGATTCTAATGGAATAACTTTTCTCAGTTTTCCATCAAAAGCTTTGTTTAACCTGAGTTTTTCTGGATCGAGATCCGAAAGTACATCACGAAGTACTTCCACCTCTTCATCAGAGGCCTCGTGAATGATTTTGTTTTCATTGAGAACGTCCTTTTTAACAGATGCTCTCCAATTTAAAAGTAGATCTTTCATATTCATTTTCTGTTCTCCGGAAGTTTTGATTCCAAGAATTCTATTAAAGAATCAATGTCTGATCCATAGGGAGGACAAAATTCTGGAATCACCGCGTGAATTATCTGAGCCAGGGAAGCCAAGAGAAGAGTTGACCCTACTTCGAAGGCATGACGAAAATGTTCACAGTATGTTTCATTAACGTCTTTTAAGTGTCCCATCATTTTATAATTAGTTAGTCCGAAACATTAACTCCGTCATTTTAGATGAATAAGAAAGGGGATCACAAGAATAATTTTCAATAATTTCTTCTGGTGTTTCATAGTGAAATTCGAATCTTTCGTCGTCATGATAAAAACTTTTTATGTCTCGGATGATTTCTCTTTCGACAGACTCAATCTTGGGAGAATAATAGCGATAGATATTTGGGTTGTAAGTATCTCTGCCGTTTCTTGCTCCNNTGATTCCAGCGTCTTTCATCATCTGAGTTATTTTAAACTTTGCCATTGTGTCGGAGTAATTAAAATCATTTATTTGGTCTTCGCTTAAATATGATAATGCTACAAGGTCTTTTCTAATCCTGCCTGCTGTTTGATTACCAAATCTTTCTGAAGGATAGAAAATAACTTTCTGAATGAAATCGTCTTCAGTTTCAAACAAGTCGTGATCATGCTCCATCCCCGAGCGAACGTGAAACCAATCAACAATTCTGCATTTTCCAGTCAGTTGATCTTTAACTTTCGGCAAGCCCCTGATGGTCTCGTCGTCAAAAATAATGAGTTTATTAAATTCAAACCTACCAAGCCTCGAATTATGAGTTGAGGCCTTTAATTTATTTTCTTGGATGCTCAAAGAAGCTACCTTATCCCCCATCGGAAGAAGACCACCCAAAGACAAGGACATTATCAATCTTTGCCAGACAAGCTCCTTGTGAGGGGTCTTTTCGAGCCCGAGGAACGAGAGGTCCCACCCATTAAATACATCAAACTCAAAGGGAATGCTGGGCTCAGAAAAAATACAAGGGTAATCATTGTAATAAGAAAATAAAAGAGCACTCAGGCACCCTCCAATAACGATAGTTTCATATTTATACTCGTGTTTATCTAGCCTTTTCACTATCTTTCGTTTTTTCGCAGATGGTTTTTTTCTTCTTTGGAGTTTCTAAAAGAACCTCCTTCTCACTTAATGTTTCTTTGATAAGATCTTTGAGTAAATTCAAAAATTGTTTATCTGTTAATTCCATTTAAAATTTTTCCTTTAAAAAGCCAACAACGTGGTTTTCTAATACTAAATAGACTTTACCTTCTCCAAAATCAACTTCTTCAATCATGTGAGATAAAACAACAACTTGCTGTCCTGGTGAGAGTGGTGGGCGAACATCGATCGATATGGATAAGATCTTTACTTTTTCGTATTTTCCTTGTGTTTTAAAACTATCGGGCAATGCGATTAAACTTTCTTCTTTAAATTCTGCTCGTTCTATTAACAAGTATCTGTTACATGGTTCAAAATTCATATTTCCTCCAAAGTGGCCACACTTCTTAAAGCTTCCAAATATTCAATTGGCAATTCACAGGCTCCGCCTGCGCATGCCGATTCTGATTCAAAATTAACATTATCTTCTTCTTCACACATCATCGTCCAATCAACATCTTGATACTCATGGGCTAGCTTTTCCCAAAGCTTTAAATTATAAACATCTTTTAGACAATAAGTCATGTTTCGAACATTTCCTTCAAAATGACTATCGGCAAACTTAATTGCTGCTTTGGCCCATTCTTGTCTAACTGGAGAAGCCTCGTGTAATGGCTCACCAATGCCGAGCAAACAATCACATGCTGACCACAAATCATTACCGAAAGTCGCTAGTGCGCGCTCGATGACCCCTGAAGCAAAAAAAGAACCTGCGCCGTAGTCGCGAAGAATGTCATTAGGATAAGGAACAGCACAAAATGGCGCTTGAGGATAATCTTTATCTCCCGAATAAGGAATCAAACTGATACCAGCAAAATACTTTCTATTTTTATAGATATAGTCGGCAACCTCATCCCACTCATTTTCTTTAACGTGAATCGTATTAGAAACATTATGACTCAACCATGGCTGGACGCAAAGCTCCTTGTTCGTTCCATAACGAACCCAATTCTGTTGCGTCAACTTAACACTTTCTAGCAACTTCAGCGCATCGATTTGATTTTTAGTTTTAGCGCCAATAGGGACTTCACATAGGAAAGTAATAACTTCAGTGACACCGTTAGGATCCCACACAGATCTTTCAACTGCTCGTGGATTATATTTCTTGAAATGCTGAACAGGGTTCTCNTGNTTNTTCGCTTGAACTCTTCGAAAATATCTTTTTGCATGGTGGGGATGAATACCACTCGCAGTGCCAAGAATACAACTGGTTGATCCTGCGGGCTTAACACAAGTTGTTCGCGCCGCTTGATTAATCCCGATTATTGAAGCAACGTGTTTATTAACGTCTTTAACAATCTTCGCGCCATCTCGTTGAACTTGGGGATCAAACAGAAGTTCTGCATTATCCATCATGCCTGTAATAGAGACACCAAGCAATGCTTCACGTTTGGTTATTCTCTCGGTTGTTTCTCCTAAATACGGGAAACTCGTATAAGAAGATTGAAGCGTGCCAATAATAGCTGCAGCACGGCAAGCTTTATAAAAGTTTTCTGGGGTGTTTGCCTTTTTTCCATTGATCTCGGTTAAGTTACAAAATTGCCATCCTGGTTTGCCAGTTTCGATATCGACTGGGTAAAGCCCAATCTCAACGCAAGGATTAAATCCCATCTCTGTACTNTCAGCCCAAACAAANGCNGGCTCTCCAAATTCACGAACCCACTCCATTAATTGAGTAAACTGTGCTTTCGTGGTTTCATCGCGCACNAGGAGAGCGCTGTTGTTCGAGCGGCCNCGCTGTGGGTTTTCCATCTGCCAAGAGCCGGTCTTAGCTTTTGCCATTTCTTCATCGTCAGGAGAGAATAGGGCAATCGTAGCAGACCGACGAACACCACCAGAGATAACAGCATCAGCAGCATGCATGATTATATCGTATACTTGAATAGGCTTTAATTTAATGTGGCCGTGAACGTTCATGCGAGAAGAAACCGCTTCTTCAAAAACACCCTTTATTAATTCTAGCGACCTTTTAAGGCCATCAGGGCCTGGAGCTTTAGAACCAGAACTTAATGGCGCTCCTGCTGGGCGTATGAGAGAATAATCAAACTCAATAGGGCNCCCTATGTATTCATCAAATTCTGGAATTCTTCCCATATAGCTGGCAACCAATGCTCCAACGGCGTCGGCCCAGCCCTCGATTGTATCGGGAACCACAAAGGTTTTCGGGGTGCGCCATAGCCAACCAGCGCTCGGCAGTTCTGCGATGTGATGCTTTTGTACACTGAAGCCGATTCCGCAGCCGCATAACAAAAGGTACATTAATTCCTGGAAGGCCCGGGGGCGATTAATGTGCCCAAAACCACAATTATAAACGCGGGCGTTATGTTTAAAAATGGGTTCGCCGCCAAATTGAAGAATTCTCTGAGAGCCTAGAACTTCCTTCTTATNAACACAAGNCTCGGCTTCATCGATGAGGGACATAACTTCTTCATTACCCTCGAACTTCTCTCTATGCATATCAAAAACACGAGTAACCTGTTCGCGCCAGGTCTCTCGTCGTTTTAATTCTGATAAATATTTTGCGTATTTTGCTATCCTCGTATATTCTTGCAGCGAATTAATCGACATTATTTATTTCCTCCATTTTTCTTTGCTTTTTTGTATAGTGTAATTAACTTTTTCTCTTGCCTTTTCTTTGCTTCTTTTTTAACATCTCCGATGGTTTCACCCGTTGAAGATTGAACCTTGATGGTCACATTCGCTGTATTCATATAGATCGGATAAATGATGCCGTCCACGCCATTCCTATTCTTAGCAATAAAAATACGACCTGAATTACTCAATTTGTCTTCCGCCGTCCTGGATATTGAAAAAATAAAATCTGCAACAAAACATTTATTAAAAGCCTCCGAAATTGATTCCATCGTAATAACTTCGGCATTTAATCCAGAACGGTTCGTTTGGGATGCGGTCCATACACAACAATTGTGTATTTGCGCCAGTGCTCGTAGCTGTTCATAAATAGTCTCCAATTCGTGCCTTTTCTCTTTTAATGTTGTAATTGGACGTAATAAATCTCCATAATCTACTAGTATCAAGTCAGGTTTAAACCCTCGATTTATTAACTTTTCAACATGATTTTTTAGTGTATTTACGCTCGCAGATTTTGTAGGATATTCCTTAACAATAAGCTTTCCAGTAAGCATTTGTACCTTTTCATAAATTTCTTCTTTAAAGGAACTAAGATCGTTAAGGGGGACATTTGTTATACAACTATCGAACCTAGATCCCACAACCGTATCTGCCAATTCAAGTGTATAGTATACAACATTCTTGCCTGCTTTTAAGGCCTCGGCTCCAAGATGAACAAGTGCCATACTTTTGCCTGCACCAGTTGGTGCGATGACAACTCCAAGCTCGCCTTCCCCTAAACCCTGGTGGGTAATAGTGTCTATCTCTGGCCAGCCAGTTGGGGTAGGATTTCGTGCCTTGAACAAAAACCTCTGCTCAAAATCTTTTAAATAATCATGACCAAAGTTGGAATCAGATCCAAGTTTTAAAGCTTCGTTAATGACCTGTGAAATTTCATCGAAAGAAGAAGTCTTAAGAAGTTTTACCGATTTAAGCATTGCTTCTTTTAACTTTTGCTTTCTACAAAAATCAAGAGAAGTCTCAATAATATAGTCCGTGTCTTCTATTTGGGCTTTTGAAATTCGTGCAAAGAAATTTCTAATTTGTTGCTGGACCGACTCGTTTTCATTTAAGACTTCTGTTCTCAAAATGGAGGTCATGATCTTTTCTGTGGGGTGAACCGAATATTTCTCTCTGTACTTCTTGATCAATTGCACAAAAACCTGGAGATATTTAAGCTCCAGGAAATTAATATTTAAGACCTCGAACATTTGATCTGCGAACGGTCGGTCGACCAAAATCAAATGACACAAGATCTCTTGAAAGTCTTTGCCGTATTGGCTAAAGTCTTCCTTCGACATTAAACCCCCTCACTAATCTTAATATAACATCTAAGATTAAGGTTGTCAAGCTTTACTTGAAATTCTTTTGAAGGTGGTAAACAAATCTGACGTATCCCAGTTCCCGAAGCCGTCTTCTTCCATGCGCTTAATTACTTCTGTTTTGTTGAACTCGGGGTCAAAATTATCAATTACATATCTTACTCTATTCTTATCATCACACGACATTGAGGGCGCATAAAGCTGCATAATTTTATAATTTTCTTCTATTATTTCTTTTGAGTCACAAATCGAAGAAAATGCTTTTAAGCCTGTATTGTTGTTTTCGCAAAATTCAATGAGGGCTGGTATGGTCACAGAGTTCTTGTCTGCGAAAAAAGGAAGCCTTTTAGATATGGTTCCCAAACCGACGCCCTTCACCCCAACAAGATTATCTGATTTATCTCCTGCCATTGCACGAGCTAAAGCAAAGTTAGTCGGGTGAATACCAAACTCTTCTACAAGGCGCGGCTCATTCATAAATTTCTTTTGAATAGGGCGATACAAAACCGTCTCATTATCGCACAACTGAAAAAAGTCCTTATCGCTAGATATAATGACCTTTTGCCAGCCCTTATACCGGAAAGATTGGGTAATAAAAGAGATCACGTCGTCGGCTTCCACAGCGTCAACCATCAGTTGAATGACTGGCATGTAGTTAAGCATTTCCATCAGACGATACTGCTGCCAAACTTTATTTTTCGTCTCCTCGTCTTTTGTAAGATTCCTTATGTCGCGGTTGAGACGAATTGGTTGGCGCCCTTCTTTATAGTTCTTATTAACAAGCTTTCGGCGTAGTGAGCCACCTGCGCCATCCCAAGCTATTACAATCTCGTCGGGCTTCATTTCCCGACAAAGCTTTTGCAAAATCCCAAGGAACCCCTTATATCCGCCGATAGGTTGTCCATTTTGGGATAGACTGGGGTTAACGATGTACGCCCTGAAGTATGCGTTCAGGGCGTCTATAACTATTACTCTTTTCATTCTATCTACTCTTCGACTTCATAAAAATCTTCGGCTTTTCCTTGCCGAGTATCAAATTTATAAATAATTTCTTCATCGATGATTTGGTAAACTCTTTGTCGAAACTTTTCATCTTTCATTTTCTCAACCCACTTCGAAGCCTGAAACTTCTCAGTGGAGCCGTCTTCGAAAACCATTGTAAACCAAGCACCAGCCTGTAGAATATTGTCTGATCCCTTAATCGCCTCGAATAGTGATTCGTCATCTTGAATGGCAATATCGTCATTACCCCACAAAATTCTAAAGTTACACCTACGGCCTTGGGTTCCGAAGCGAGATTTTTCGAGTTTAACCTTAACTTCTGATCCGATGCGGAAACCATTATCATCGAGAATGAAGCTGGCTTTTGCCTTGCGACCAGTGAGCCAAATGCGTAGCGAATATGCGTATATCATGGCTTTTCCGCCAGGAGTCACATAGGGTGTTGTCATGGCTTCGCTTGGTGAGCGCGTAATGTTAGCCTTAAGTTGATTTAAAACCAAGAATGTTGATTTTGTATTCGCAATTGGAACTGTCAATTTTGACATTCCTTTTGAAAGGATACGAGCTTTCACAGCCATGGAAGACTGTGGATTGAAATCCCCCTCAATATCCGAAATGGCTGGAGTTAAAGCCAGCGAGTCCCATATAAAAAGAATTTGATTGTCAGCCCCAAGAAGTTCTTCCATAGTTTCCAAAACAAACTCAACAGACTTTGCTTGAACATATAAAAGATTATCGAGGTCACAACCGGTATTCTCCAGGAAGTTGGGATCGATGGCGGATTCAGAGTCGAAATAAACAACGTTCATACCCATTTTTTGGGCATTGGCAGCAATTTGAGCCGCCATATAAGATTTTCCTGTGGACTCTAAACCTGCGATTTCTATGATTTTACCAACAGGGATGCCAGCCAATTTTCCCCGGCAAATAATAGCGTCTAGCCAGCGGGAGCCAGTTGGAATCCATTGAGTTACCTCAGTTGGATTTTCTTCTTTTAGATTATGGGCAACATTCATACCAGCTTTTTTGTTGATAAGCTTGCGCATATCTGACATAGAAAGTTTGCCTGTTGATATTGATTTTCTTGCCACTTAATCTCCTAAAAAAGTGAGACACCTGTAACCCGTGCCTCCCTGCGGTCATCAAAGATTAACGTCTGCGTGTAAAAATGTGCGCAAGCACACCAACAGCAACGAGTCCGACAAGTCCTTCACTTCCAAGTTGATTTGTTATGTCTACAATAGATCCTATAACATCAATCTTGAGAAAAGGGACTGCCGCGCCAAAAAGAATTTGTGCGACGACACCCAAACCTATGAGGGCTACGCCCGCTTCGGTGAGGTCTTGCAAAACTCCAGTTGACTTCTTCAGTAATGCCACGGCTTGAGATTTTTCTTCGCCCATGGTTATTCTCCTTTGATTAATTTTACGTTAGTAA
>JGI25130J35507_1000627_pt1 | contig 11345 bp, 6 predicted proteins | sample ETNvirnome_2_300_FD_35507 | JGI IMG/M metagenome (IMG submission 35507)
TAACCGGAGATGCAGTGTACCCATTGCCACTGCTATCAACAGCATCTCCGCTTGTCGAGATATCTGTATCCAGCTTCCACCACGCTAAAAGATTTTTAGCACCGCCATACGTCGCTGTCACTGTTCCTGCTGACTTGTTCGCAAGATCTTCACCCACAGTCGAAAATTCTTTTGTGGGATCAAATTTTTTCTTTATATTTCTTGGCATTACTTTAGAAACCCTCCAAACGCAATGGAGTCAAAACCATTCACCCTTCTATTTCCAGATATGTCATCATTCACAACGTAGTTTCCTCCCCTGAACACAAATCCAACGGTTGCACACTTTCCAAGTGTACCGAATCTTGGATCATCGATAAACTTTCCAGTCGACATAAAAGATCCAGATAACTCAAACTCGTTGAAGTTGATATCAGTTGTGTTAAAAACATCTGTGTCAACATCTGCAAAAGGAGATATCCTTCCTGGCTCTGGAAATGCATATCCCTCCATAGAGATGGCTGTAGACACTGTAAATGCACCACCGTCAGCCACAGCAGCGTAACTACCTGATGACATTGCTATGTCTTGTGCATCAAAGAATGGTCTAATTGATGGGCGCGGTTCAAATTGGATAAACGTAGATATCTCAATATTGTCTCCAAGAATCTCTGGCCCTCTAGTTGGCTGCAATGTTGCTCTTACGTCGTGAGCAACCCATGGTCCCCCAATTGACGCATTTGTGAGTGACTCTCTGATAGCAAGTGGTTCTATGATACCATCCATCGATGCTGGATCAAGCCAGTTTGGGCTTAAGAGAACCACCGGGTATCTCTGGGTTCCCGGATCTTGTACAAATCCCACTGGATCGTGTATCCCTGCTATATCATCAAAAGGCAGGAACTTGTCATTAAATGGTCCGGCATTTCCTAGATCCTCATAAAGCTTAGGCTGCCCATACGTGTTCTTCTCAATCGATGGATCAAATCTCTCACTAGCCTTTGTAGGAAGACCCCTATCTGATATCCACGGAAGCATGGATACAACAAAGTCTGACGGTCCGCGTGTACTGATTCCCTGCCTGAATCTATCGACTTCCGATGTATCCATAGCCCCGGTTGCTGCTAGCAGTCCTAAATCTGCTGCTGCCTCTTTTGCAGCAGCCCATGGATCTCCGACTGGATTTCCTACATCGTTTGATGCTTCATCTACCCAAGGTTTAATTGACATTCTCTCTCCTAAAACTTACGCATCGTTCCCACTATCTGAGAAAGCAGAAGATTTCCTCTATCTGTATCCCTCTCTAGCGCCTTGAGATAGATATCATCAAATAGATATCTGAATCTATTTCTCTCAAGCACGTGAGACTCTATGACAAAATTGACTCCTAAAAATTTTGTCTTTCGTGGTATAAGCTGATCTATCAACGAGCTGAATGTCGTGTTGAACCACTTAAACATGTTAAACAAGACCTGATAGTCTGGCTTTCCCGTCAGCCTCTTAAAGTAGATCTTTCTAAGCTGATCGACATCGGGATAGAAGTCATCAAATAAGAGATTTGGCCTTCCAAGCGCGCTATCAAAAAACTCTAAAGTTCCAAATAGCTTCATCATGTCATCATCTAGGGCCTTCACAGCTGAAAACTCTATTGAAAACCTTGTGTCGTCATTAGGCTCCTCNCTTCTAAGNACCTCAAACGATGGGGTTGATGTGGCATATGAATTTTCATGAACAAGACGTGCTGTCTCATAGCTCCTAACCCTTATCTTATTGTCTGTCTGCGACATGTCAAATTTTGGCGAGAGCTGACTGTAGTAAAATGTCTCTGGGACTATAACTATCTTATTTGGTTCAAACCCTGACCCAGTTGCAAATAGAGAGTTTTGAGAGAAGTCAGTCAGAACGATCTCACCTGTCGACTCAGAAAATGACACACTAGATCGTAGTTTTGATGCTGTTATCGGCTGATCAGTTGATAAGTCCACCCTAAGTCTCTCAAATGATCCTGTTGGCTGCTTGTCAAAGTTAAAGTGTACCATGGGATCTGACACACCTAGCGACTTAAAGTTTCTAACATGTTCCAGCCAGTTATTTTCTTCAAGTGCCTTGGACCAAAATCTAATCTGACTCACCTGTCCGTCAAACTTTGTTACCCGTGCTGCGTTAGGCGCCTTTGTTGTAGAATTAAGGTATCTGTCTCCAGATGTTTCAAGTGACTGGGACCCTATTACTATAAATGCTCCAGATACATTCTGTTCTATCGACCAAAATTGAAATTGATTATTGTTACCATATAGGGAATTATAAAATGAAGCTGTCGTGTATAACTCTTTTATTTCTCCAAATGAATGTCTTGCACATCTTAGAAAGTATGATGACGACTTGACTGCTGATATTCTATTTGCCAAATAATAATTCGCGTCAGTGATCTTTTTCTGATCAGATCTCTCGCGTCCAAAAGAGACATTCCACAAGTTGCCATCGAAGATGTGTACTCCGGTCAAAACTAGCTCAAGTGTTTTGGGCTGATTATCTGTCTTTTTATTGTTATTGACAAAAAGCTTTAAAGTTGATCCACTCGATGTAAGTGAGTTTTCAGTTCCAGACACGACCATTAAATTTACTAATACGCCGTGTGTATTTGCTGGTGCATCTGTACCAGTCACATGTAATCTTGCAAGACTCTGGGATATCGCGTGATTTTTAATATTCTTTTGAAATTGATATGTGGCCTCATATGTAAATGATCCAGATGTAAGAAATCCATCTCTTCTAAAACCTGATATTCCGTGAGGTGGATATCTACTCTTGTCGACAAAGTTTCCAGCTATAGGTGGAAATCCAACCTCAACCCTCGACGCAGACAGATATGAAGAGATTATGTGAGGAACCTTTGATGAGAAACCCTGGGCAGATATGACAGCTCCTGCTGTTGATGCAAGGCTACCAGAGAAGTCTATCGATGTGGCAACTTCAGTGTTTGTCTGTCTTAGGCCAGTAAGTGACCTCTTTGTTGGACCGCCATACTCTCTGATCAACATTAGGCTATTAGGGTTTATCCCGATAGCTCTAATGAGAGATGTTACACTGTGAACTGTTCCCTTAGATCTTACTATCTCGTTAAGATTTATTAATATTCGCTTCCATATCTCGCTCTGGACATATGCTAGTGACTTTTGAGATCTCGAGTAGCCATCCTGGATATTCTCTCCTTCTATAAACTGTTTAGGATTCGTGTCTGGAAAGATTGCTGGAATATGTATACCGTAATAATTTGCAACAAATGGAAGAAACTTGCTTGCAACAGTTTCATTATCATCATAGCTCGGATGGAGAATATCAGAGAAGTGGTCAACAAATATCTTAATCTCATCAAAAAATTTCGCCCAGATAAGAAGAAATGCTGTCATATATTGAGCAGCTCCTATCTTTGCTGATCCTGGAATTGAATTTGCGGTTACTATATCTCCTATTTGACCCTCTTGAGTAGATAACCCCTGCTTAGCTTGACCCTCTAAGAGATAATGAACTGGAATCATCTTTGTTATTAGGTTAGGATTCTCATCGTCATAAAGGCTTGCGCTGCTAAGCAGAACGGTATTCAGATTGCCAACTGGCGCATATGAAGGAAATAATATAGGGCACCGTTTAAGATTCTCGCTTGTCATAGGGTTTGAATATGATCCGGTGTTTCTAAGACTCAGCGAAAAATTTGAAACTCTACTATGAAGAGAATTTTCTGAGCTGTCAAGAATGACGTTGGGTATGTTAAATGATCCTGACGGCTCATTAAATTTAAAATAAAGCTTTAGATCATCTGAAGCGTATATATCTTTTCTGCCTTCAGACTTCTGTTGTTCAACCGTTCTGGGTGCGTGAAAGATTCTAAGCTCATCTATAGCCCCGGATAGTGTTGTAGCTGGCGTCACAGTTGTTATTTCACTACCACCCAAGTCAAAATATGAAGGTATAGAGATAGATGATCCAGATCCTATATACAGCGGTGGTCTTCCAAACGATAAGGTATCAAATTCAAATGACCTTGAAGATGTCGAAACAAGAGATTCACTCACATAAAGTAACAATTTATTTGTCACATCTCTATCGTAGGTTGCACATATGTGACTAAATTTTCCTTTCTCTATAGAAGCGCTTGTCACAAGCTTTGCAGATCCAGAGTTAACTGAAAAAATTAAATCTGCTGTTTTCGTTAGTGCATTTTCATAAAGAAGCAAGGAAACAGATTTATCTGCAGAATCTCTCTTTTGTAATATTACATTATGTGAATTTGCTTTCTCTGGAGGTCTGAAAAAGAATTCAAATGAGAATGGGTTTGTCCCAAATTCTATAACAGGGGCACCGTTATTTTTTCTAGAAAAATCAGGAAATTGACTTCCTGCACTGTCAAACACCTTTATGTATGTCCCTAATCGAGCCGCATATCCTCCGGCAGGATTTTCAGTTGCAGATGTCCCAGAAAATAATAAAAATCCTCTATTTTTAGGAAACTGATCATAGACGTAATCTTCATATCCTGTTAATGAATCTTCAAATGCCTCTACCTCCTTTTGATTGCCGTCAAAAGGATACTCGTTTATAATTTTATCAAATGCTATGTTGACTTTTGACTGAGCTGAATTAAAAAACGTGTGATTTTCAAATCTTGACCAATCTAAAGGAATCTCTTGTGTAGACTTTACACCAGTACCTGGATCATCGTATCTGAATGATGACGTGCTTTCAAAATTTGTGTCAGATAGAGTGCTCAGCTTTACCTGTATTGGAGGTGCATATTTAGTCTCCACTCTCAAGACAGACGGGCTGAATAGTTTTGGCTTGCCAGTGTTATTAACGTTTCTATTGCTTGACATTTAAATCCTAGATCTCTATACAATCCTAAATTTAGAAGAAACATGTGTAAAAGTCTGATCAAAACCCTGGTCTTTAATCAAGAAATCAAGCACATATAGCCTTCCTTTAAATAAAGAGTCCATATAAATATCAAAATACATGCCATCTGAGTCTGTTGAACAAAGCGTCCCCCCTGACGTGTCAAATGGAATAATGACCTCATCCGAGTCCCAATCTCGAACTCTATAGTACATTGAGGTGAATATTTGGCTATCTGTTACAAATGGAATCTTTTTATATTTTACAGGTCTGTCAACATCCTCTACAAACACCCTAAATCTCACGACATCATTAAATTTGTATTCAGGCTGCATATTTGTTACATTGACTATAAGTCTACGAGATTGATTATTAAATGACGTTCTCTTTGTGCTATTAATAACGAAGCTTGAAGTCAGGTAACCAACAGTTCCATCTAGTGACTCCCATATCTCAGTGAATGTTGCAGATCCTGCATTTTTAATTTCACTTGCTAGCGCGCCATTAAATCTAACTTCTCCATTATTTGATGATGTAAATTCCGATAATGCAAATGATGCGGAATATGCTCCTGTTATAAAATTGTTTCCCATCTTGTGCTGAGACGCAGTAATTATTTTCTGAAAAAATGTTCCCCTTGCAGATGATCCAGATCTTAATCTTAAAATTAATGAATTATTTCCCGAGATTTTTGTTGCCGAAGCACCTGATAGTATATTTTTATATGAACCTCTCACAACATTGTTCATGAATAGTGATCCGGATACGTTAAATAGAAAAATGTCGTGATGATCTTGTACCGTATTGTTATATTGAACAACGAGTCTTGGTCTCTTCGCATAATTAGATGACTGTGCAGAGGAAAATCTCTTGACAAATCTTGTCGTCTTATCTGTCTCTTCGGATCCTGAATATGATATCCTAAATCCGTGATCTGGAATAAGCCCATTAAGTGTTCCAGAGATTATTCTTGTTACATCTATGCTTAGATCCTCTTCTCCTGTGCTAAAAGTTTGCTCGGCCCATAGATTAATATTCTGTGTATCACTACTTCCACTCAATGTACCGCTTGATATAATATCGATATCAGATGACCCAAGAAATCCTTGCTTATTTGCTCCTGAGTGATACCAGAGAGCCGGCGTTGTTCCGGTTACTGAAGCTGTTAAAAAATTGCATGAGTCAAGATCAGAAAAATCTACAACATTCATTCCTATTCCCTCATCAAATGATCTTGACATCGGAAATACTATTAATTTGAAATTTGAAGGAACTGTCTGCCCACCATATGTGTCAAAAAGTTTTAGTGTGCACTTGAATGATGAATGACCTATATCTAAAAAAGATCCAGTTAGCCTTCTAATGGGATCCAAGTTGAATTTAACTAGAGCCCTACTTATCTCTATTGGAGATGCATTAGACCCAGACGTTGACTCACCATATAGCTTGAAAAGATCAAGAGTTGCTGCCTGACCAACATTAGCATCTGTTGCACGAAAGTTATTGCTGATTATCTTATTTGTGATATATGTGTCTTTGCTAGCTGTTAAAATTCTATACATGTCTATCTCGCTGTTCCAACGATGTCATCTCCGGGATATTTTAGCTCAAAAATAGATCCTGGCGGAGGAATTATTAATCCCCGATCTGTATTTGCATCGACTGAAAATCCCTCAGGTGAATACTCATTTTTTCCAACTAACCCAGATAAACATGATACTCTAAACCGGACTAGCGATATTATTCCATGCGTATTTAATATGAGATTTATTATGTCTGATTTCACTATTGGCTGGTCTATTTGAAAATTTTCAATAACCATATATTTTTTAATAGCATCATTTACTTTTTGAATCGTAAGGTTTTTATTTGCTGTTGCATTGACTACAACATCATACTCAATTTTTAAGTTTAAGACACGAGTATCAACTATATCAACAGCATCCGATATGAGCCTATACTGATTAAGATATGTGACAAGATTCAGCTTAAGTGAATCAGGCGACGTGATCANCTTTCCGCTTGAATCTCTGCTTATAATTGAAACAACAGACGCTAGTGGATTATTAGGATTATCTCTAATACCCACTCTAAACACTTTGCCAAATTTTATGGGCATCGTATAGACTCTCGCAACAAGATCCTCTCTTGTAACTATTCTCGATTGTGAATTTCTAAAAGCAAGCGCTGTAGCCCTCATCTCATCTGTAGTCGGTGCTGCTTCACCGCCCTTTGCTTGAAGTGGATTACTCACCTCTATTGACGTTCTAGCTGATCCGATTGTTGATGCAGAGGCTGATGCTTTAAATTTTGTCAAAAGTACCGATACTGCTGTTATAGATTTTTCTGCGACATTGTGATTAAGACCGCCTCCGGCTCTATACCTGACTGATATTGACGTGTTTCTTGGAGAGATTCCTAACGTTCTGGTCTCTAAGAGCTTGTTTGGGTCAAGAGTGAATCTAGAAAACGTTGTTCTCTTTCCAAACATAGGCAATGCAACTGTGCTTGGGTCAGGCATTATATCATCGTCTGTTGAATCTGCGCTTCCTCCTCCGAACCTTATGGTAGTTGAACCAGTCTTTCTACTTGTAACTGTTATAAATCTGTTAGGGGCAGGAATCATCTCTATGTTCTCAGAGACAAGATCAGAATCATATGAATCATTTACGACTCTCTTATACACAGTGTCTTGTGTCAACGCTTCAACCTCGTAATATTCAGTGCCATCGGAGTCAAAGACAGATATAATCTCTGAGACGTTTGCACTAGAAAGCTTTATTGTTCTAAATGGGACAAATTTGTCAGGTATCGTAAATGTCTCAGATGATGTGATTCCTGATGAGCACAGCCCTGTTAGCTTTACAGAAAATGATGTTGGATTCCCATTTGCGTTAGATTTCATCGTGACATATGACGCTATTAGCGTCCCGTCTGCTTTTGTCTTCGTAAAATTTAAATCATCAGCTAGCTCAAATTTTATACCCGAACTCGATGCTAGTATCGTGCCAGCAAGAATTATAGGCATTGAGTTGATATCAGGAACATATTCATTATTTTTCAATACAGCGGGAGCTTCAAGGTAAAAATCAACATCAACGGTCGAAGGAGCTGCACCTCGTATCTTTACTCCAGCTGATCTTACAAGCCTTTCAATATTCCTAGACTCTACTGCGGTAAAGATATCTAACTCATTAAANTGATAGTCCAGATAATATGATAAGTTATCTCCCACCATCGCTGCCATCTCTATGAACATTCCAGCGACACCATTTTCACTAAAATCATTAATCTTATCAGAAAAGTAAATCTGACCATATTCTACCATTTCAGCTCTAAATGCGTCGAAATCCTTATTAAGATACGATCTCTGATTCCTTCTTACACTTTTAACCTGATTTTTTTTATCGCTCATGTTTTATCCTGCACAATAGATAGAAACTGATAATACCTTATCAGCTATTCGAAGACGTGGGACGTTGTATTTTATACGCATATCTATTCTCGTCATGCTTAATGCTACACCATCCATGGGACCAGGTGACGCTCCTTCAGATGTGCCGCCAAAGTCAGAAGAAAAAGATGATAACTCAATAAATGGCATATGGCTTATAACAGCCTGACTTATGCTTTCCATCGCAACTGTATCAAAGTCATCAAGAGATGAGAGCTCTAGAGTTAACGGTCTTAAATTTGCGCCATAATTGTAATTACAAAGACGCTCACCTTTATTTGTAAGAATGAGATTTTTTAAATTATCCTCCAGCTGTGATACAGGATCATAATGCATCTCAAAAATCCCAGATCTTCCCGTCCCCAATGCCAGCGGAGTCTTAATCCCGTATGGTATCTCAGTTACTGTCTGAAATAGAGAAGGATCAGATGATAACTCGCCCACACTACGGAAAGATATATCTCTTTTGCTCATCAGGCCCTCCAGATAATAAATATGCTGTACGTTGAATATACGCTAACTAATGGCTAATATTATGCTCCAAGAAGAGATGCGACCTGCTTAGCTATCATTCCGGGACCTAAAATTGCGACGATAAGATCCACTGCGACCCACACCACCATCTGTTTTATTATCACTATCATAGATGCTATAAATGATATATAGCCTGCTATAGCCTCGAGAACCATCATAATTAGCTCTATTATCTTCTCAATAATCCACTCTATAAGACATGGTATACAAGGGAGGAGCTCCATCCAGTCAATAGCAAAAGATGCAACTAGATCTATAAACCAGGGTGCCACGGCAAGATTTATTCCCACGAAAAATGCAGGTATTCCTGGAATCTCAGGAGGAATGCTTAGATCATAACTTGGCAATCCAATCCCTGGTATTGCAAAGCTTGGAAGCTCAGGCAGCGTAGGCAAGACGAACTCTGGAGGGAAATCTATCGTTATAGGAAAGATGTCACAAAGAGTTGTTCCATCATCCTGCTCTTTCTCAAATTTTTCCCTCAGCGTTGAATTATCTCCAATTGACTCAACCATGCACAGAAAAACTTCACAATCTTCGTGTGGCATACCCTCAGCCATACACGTGACCCACGCTAGCGACAAGACTAGATCAATATCGATGTCAATGTCAATGTCAAGATCAAGCTCAAGCTTAATCTTTTCAATGATTATAGGAATTATAAACGTGGGATCGAATATCGGAAGTATTGGATAGTCACTAGTTATATCAAATTGAGTCGCAAGATCAACATAGATCCCATCAACTATTAAATTATGCCACGTTTCAAAATCCTCCATATGCTCATCTAGTGTATCACGTCCAAAGGCATCAGCAAGAGACGCACCAATTTCATCAGGTGTTTCAACTCCAGAAAGAGCTGTTATGTTAAACACTACAGAGGTTCCAGATATTCCAAGCATTCCTGCCTCTGAACCTGGGCCATTCTCTATTATATCCTGGGTGTCAGCTATAAAAGATTCTCTGCCGCCGTCTGTTATCTTTCCAGTTGCTGGATCAAGAACTGTTAACACGTCTCCAGATAACGAACCCATTCTACTTCACAACCACTTTGGTCGCAAATTGCCCAAAAGGACCNCCAGGCGTATGACCAAAGAAGCCAGCTGATGTAGACCCAAGAGGGCCAGCAGGTACAACAACTCCTGTAGAGTCGCCAACGTCTGATACCGGTATTCCTGTACACAATATACCCTTATCAGCGTCGTCGCCGCCAAGCTTTATAACACCCGATGCACCAGGAATAAAGACGATATTTCCATCTGCTTTCAAAACAATAGCTGCTCCATCATCTGCAGGCCCTACCATAAACTTGACGTCCTCTCTCGCTACAATCCTCACCTGGTCAGACTTTATAACTATCCCTGGCACGTCGCCGTCGGACATGGCCATTGCAGTATCAGATGTCTCTATCTCAAAATTTTCATCTACACTTGTCTTCATTGAGATATAGATTCTAGAAAGATCATTTATAAAGTCAGGATCTCCTTCAGCGATGTTATCTCCGTCTGTGTTAGACTCTGTAACTATGGGAGTCTTGTCAATCTCGTCCTTCTCTCGTGAATTTTTTCCGACAGCTGCAGGAAGAGTGGAATTAGCTGACGTGTCAAGCTTTTTAGCTATAAACCCTGTCTCCGAATCTATTGTGAGAGCCTCAGATGTGGTATAGATTGTATCAGCATCTCTAACTGTTTCATTTTTTGTTAGAGCCTTAAGAAGAACACTTCTTCCGGCAACTATGTCAATTGCTCCCCTTCCCTGCAAATCTGGATCTCCTGCAACCTTGACAGGGATTGTGGTTGCTGCGGCGTCGGAAGCGGAATTTCTTCCCCTTTCCTCTCCCAGGCATATCAACGTATTATTTGACCCCTGAAGCGTGAAATCAGGAGATCTCTTGCTGAATCTTGGAACTGGTTCAGATGTAAATTGTGTCTGGTATGCATTCGAGTTATCAACTATATATTCAAAAGCACTTATACCNTCTATGTCCGGAATTAAGTTGTTTGCTTTTACTCTGCCGCCTCCAAGAGGAAATCCCATAGGGTTATAGGACTCATCTATGTCGTTTCCCTCAAACGCTATGATGCTGCTAGTCTCAGGAGACTCAGTTTTTCTAAGAGAGAGAGTCTCTCTGGGTGTGTGGGTGTAATTTATATCATCCACCTCTATAGATGAAGACTTTCTAGTCATCCAATACCCTATGCCTTCAGGGGTTCCTGCATTCTCATAGATTACCCATACCTCCTCTCCTGGCTTGACTGGAAGAGAGAGGTGAGGAGAGAAAAACGGAAAAAATATCTCATACTGTTTTGTTCCGCCTGTCGCCCCGTATGGAAACCTATCATTTGTTCTTATGCCTATGATAGAGTTTCTTGGCATTCTCGAAACATAGCTAGGATTTGTAACCTTGTTGACGCCGCGTTCAAGTGATTGAGAATATGTGATGTCTGGATCATTGACTGGGTTTAAAGCGAGATCTTCGACAGGATTA
>JGI25130J35507_1000646_pt1 | contig 11174 bp, 8 predicted proteins | sample ETNvirnome_2_300_FD_35507 | JGI IMG/M metagenome (IMG submission 35507)
TGGTGGTGGGTGCAGGAGACGTGAATTTNGACATACTCTGTGAGCCAACCGTTATCATCGTTCCAGAAGGATTTAATACATCATCTAGACTTTGAAAAACATTGAGGCCGCTTGTTCTGCTTTCTCTAAAGAATGATGCTGTAGCATGTGTTGCCTTTAGCTCTCCAAATGCTTGTCTTGCCGCTCTAAGAAAATAAGAAGAAGATCCCGCAGTAGATACTACAGATCCCAGATATTTTGTTGAACTTGTCTCAATTTTCTCATCTGATCTAGTCCTTCCAAAAGAAATATTCCATAAGTTTCCATCAAATATATCGGGTCCGACTAAATCCATCTTTAAAAGAGGATCATTTCCTTGCAATCCCGGTCTCATGTAAAGTCTAATTGTTGATCCACTTCCAGATAAACTATTTTCCGTCCCAGAAAGAACAAGTAAATTTGCAACAGCTATACCGTGGTTGAATACAGCCGGATCTGCTATGACCTCACTAGCTGATACATGTAGTCTTGCCAGGCACTGGTATTGGCCATATGTTCTTCCTGGCGCACTTAAAAATTGATAAATTCCCTCATATGCAAATGATCCCGACGTAAGCAGACCATCATCGGGCCTGTCATAAATGCCATGTGGAAAAAACTTCTTTTTATCAATGAACGAAGGAGTAACTGGTGTGCCGTCCCTTATAAAGGTTGCGCTTGACGGAGAGGGATATCCCACCTCAACTCTAGATGAAGATAAAAATGGCGATATTATATGGGGAAAGTTAGAAATATACCCTTGAGGTGTTGTTGTTCCTGGTCCCTTTCTACCCAAGCTTCCAGAAAAATCAATCGATGATGCTACCTCTGACTTTGTCTCACGAAGACCGACGAGCTCTCTTTTAGTTGGTCCGCCATACTCCCTGATATTCATTAAATTATCTGGATTGATTCCAGCAGCTCGTATAAATGCCTTAATACTATAGACGGTTCCCTTTGAAACTATTATTTCATTGAGATTTATTAATATTCTTCTCCATATCTCTGTCTGAATATAGTTTAAAGCATGAAGTGATTTTGAATAGTCATCATCTATATTCTCTCCATCAACATACTGGGTCGGGTCTGTATCTGGAAACATGGGAGGAAGATCTATTCCATAATAATTTGCAACGAATGGTAGGAATTTAGATGCCACTGTTTCAGTGTCATCATAGCTGGGGTGTATCAGATCAGAAAAGTGATCAATAAACACCTTGATTTCATCAAAAAACTTACTCCATAATAATAAAAATGCTGTCAAGTATTGTGCTGAGCCTATTTTTGCAGATCCGGGTATCGAGTTTGCCGTGACTGGATTAGATATATTCCCTTCTTCATCTTGAAAACCTTGAGCTTCTTGTCCCTCAAGAAGAAAGTGTGATGGTATAAGCTTCGTAACAAGATTTGGATTTACTGAATCATAGTAGCTTGCGCTAGAAAGCATTTTGATATTAAGATTTCCAACTTTTTTAAATGATGGAAATAATATTGGGCAACGCTTGAGAGTTTCAGCAGTCATCGGATTAGAAATAGACCCAGTAGCTCTTAAATCATATTTAAAAAAGTTTGAAATTCTGCTATGAAGAGAGTTTCCAGAGTGATCTAAAACGACATCCTCTACACTGAAAGACCCGCTTGGTTCATTAAATTTAAAATATAGCTTAAGGGCATCGGAAGCAAATATTCCCTTTCTTGCTTCAAGTTTTTGAACATCTGGTGGCCTTACTGCGTGGAATATTCTTACTTCGTCTATCGAGCCAGACAGAGTTTGCTGTGGAATGAAAACTTCTCCGCTGCCGGCCCCAAAATCAAAATATCGTGGTGTGTGAAATGTAGATCCTGAGCCTATGTACAGCGGTGCCCTATCTAAAGATAAACTATCGAGCTCAAATCCCATAGGTGAGATAGCAACAAGTGACTCACTCACATAGATTTGTAAATTTCGCGTATTGTCTCTATCATATGTTGCACATATATGACTAAACTTACCCCTCTCTATTGAAGCGCTTACTGCCATCCTAGCAGACCCTGAATTAACAGAAAATATTACGTCGGGATCCTGGCCAGCTGACGCTGCATTTAATGCTACTGTTACACCAAGATGATTAGATTTTCTTTTTTGAAATATTATTTGACGACCACTGGCTTCTTCTGGNGGTCTAAAAAAGAACTCGAATGAAAAAGGCTTTGTCTTAAAGTCAATAACTGCAGCTCCATCATTCTTCTTTGAAAAATCTGGAAATTGATATCCGGTGCTATCAAAAACTTTAATAACAGTTCCAAGATGCGGAGAGTGTCCTCCCAGTGGGTTCTCTGTTACCGATGTTCCAGACAATAGAAGAAATCCATTATTTTTAGGAAATATATCCAGTATATAATTTTCATATCCCGTAAGAGAATCTTCAAAGGCCTCAACCTCTCTTTGTGATCCATCAAACGGATATTCATTAACAATTCTATCGAATGCTACATTGACTTTCGATTGAGCAGAATTAAAAAATGTATGATTTTCAAATTTTGACCAATCTAGCGGGATTTCTTGTGTTGATTTTACTCCCGAACCAGGATCATCATATCTGAAAGAGGAGGTACTTCCGAAGTTAGTATCAGTTAATAATCTTAAAGACTTTGGTGAAGTGACTGAATACTTCGATTCATCTCTTGAAACAGCGGGACTAAATAATTTAGGCCTCTTTGTCTTGCCCAGTGTTCTATTACTAGCCATATTTTTCCTAAACTACTCTAAAGTGAGCTGCTACATCAGTAAAAATTTGATTCACTCCTGAATCTATTACCATAAAATCGAAAGTATATAGTCTTCCTTTGAATAGGGAGTCCATATAGCACGTAAAATACATTCCGTTAGAATCTGTTGAGCAAAGAGTTCCACCATTTTCTGTTTCGAATGGAATTATTACATCTCCTGAATCTACGTCTCTTACCCTGTAAAATAATGATGTCAATATTTCGCTGGGTGTGACAAAGGGTAACTTCTTGTATCTTACGGGCCTGTCTATATTTTCAGCAAATACTCTAAACTTAACAATATCAGTGTTTCTATACTGCGGCTGCATATTTGTTATATTTACTATTAGTCTTGCTGATTGATTACTAAATGAAGTTCTATTGACACTATTGATAACGAAGCTTGATGTGAGATATCCGACTATTCCATCAAGAGATTCCCATATCTCAGTAAATGTTGCTGATCCTGCATTTTTAATTTCATTTTCTAAAGCACTTTTCTGCCTAATTTCGCCTGAATTAGAAGACGTGAACTGAGACACTGCGAATGATGCAGAATATATTCCAGTTATAAAATTATCTCCCACCTTGTGCTGTGAGGCAGTTATTATCTTTTCAAAGAATGTTCCTCGGCTCCATGATCCAGTCCTTAATCTCAAAATTAACGAATTATTTCCGGTTATTTTGCGAGCCCATGCCCCAGATACAATATTTGAATATGACCCCCTGTGATAGTTATTTAAAAATAAGGATCCGGAGAGATTGAAGAAAAATGATCTATGATGATCCTGGATAGTATCATTATATAGCACCTCTATCCTTGGCCTGTTAGAGTAGTCAGATGTTTGCGTGGATGCAAATCTTTTGACGAATCTTGTAACTTTATCTGTTTCTTGTGATCCCGAATAGGATATTCTAAACCCATGATCGGGAATTAATCCCTTCATTACTCCTGATATTATTGTCGTTATATCTACACTTAGATCTTCCTCACCTGTTGAAAATGTTTGCTGACGCCAGAGATCGACGATACCATTTCCGTCATTTAGATTTCCGCTAGATATTATATCAATATCATCATTTGTAGTATTTAACAATCCTATCTTATTTGCTCCCGGGTAAGTCCACGGAATTGCAGAATTTCCAGATATAGATGCAGTTATAAAGTTACATGAATCTAGATCTGAGAAGCTTACTATATTTCTGCCCATTCCTTCATCAAACGATCTAGATAGCGGATAAACTATTAATTTAAAATTGGACGGGCATGTCTGTCCACCATACACATCAAACATCTTTAACGTGCACTTAAACGAAGGATGTCCTATATCTAATATTGATGATGTTAGAACCCTTAGAGGATTTAGATTGAACTTTACCAGACCCCTGCTCAACTCTATAGGTGAGGAATCAGACCCAGATATTGATTCGGCGTATAGTTTAAAAATATCTATTGACGCAGCCTGGCCCACATTTGCATCAGTTGCTCTAAAACTATTTCCAATAATTTTATTGGTTACATATGAATCTTTGCTGGCACTTAAAATTCTAAACATTTTTTATCTCGCTGAGCCGTTGACATCATCATCAGGATATTTCAATTCAATAATAGACCCAGGAGGGGGTACTATGATCCCTCTATCAGTATGAGATGCTATAGAGAAGCTCTCATCGCTATATGATCTCTCATTAACTGTTCCAGATAAATTAGTGACATCAAATGAAACCAGCGATATAACTCCTTGTTGATTCAGTATAATGTTTACTAGGTCTGCTGTAACTATAGGCTGATCTATTTGAAAATTATCCAAAGACATATATTTCTTAATGGAACTGTTAATTGATTGTATTGTTAGAGTTTTATTTGAAAGAGAATCGATAACAACACTATACGTTATTCCTATATTTAAAACCATTGCATCAACAATATCTATTGCATCTGATATTAACCTATACTGATTGAGATATTCTCTTAAATTTTCCTTTAGTGAGTCTGGAGAGACAATTAATTTGCCACTTGAATTTCTACTGATGATTGCTACAACAGATGTTAGAGGATTATTGGGATTATCCCTAACACCTACACGAAAAACTCTTCCAAAGTTAACTGGCATCGTATATATTCTTGCTACAAGATCAGCCTTTGTAACAATTCTTGACTGAGAATTTCTAAATGCTAGTGCTGCGGATTTAAGCTCATTTAAAGTCATTGCTGCTTCACCGCCCTTTGCACTATTTTCATTATTAGCTTCTACAGATCCTCTTACTGATGCTATTGTACTAGAAGGTGTTGTTGAAGCAAACTTAGTCTTCAAGATTGATACTGTCTTTATTGCTCCTGCTGAAACATTATGAGATAGTCCTCCGCCAGATCTATACCTCACTGAAAGTGTGGTATTTCTTGGGGCGATACCGAGTGTTCGAGTTAGCAGTAGCTTATTTGGATCAAGAGTGAATCTTGAAAAAGCTTTCTTCTTTCCGTATAGCGGGAGAGCAATATCACTTGGATCTGGAAGTGCATCATCATCAGTTCCTTCTGCGCTGCCTCCTCCAAATCTTATTGTTGTGGATCCGGTTCTTCTACTTGTAGCTTTTACAAATCTATAGGGTGCGGGTATCATCTCAATATTTTCAGAAACTAAGTCAGAATCATATCCCGTATTACTAATTCTTTTAAAGACTGTATCTTGCGTTAAGGATGATACCTCGTAGTAATCTCTCCCTTGAGAATCTCTAATTGAAGTAATCTCCGAAATATTTTTTCCAGATAGCTTTATTGTTCTAAATGGAGAAAATGTATCTGGTATGGTAAATGACTCTGACATTGAGATGCCTGATGTGCATCTTCCTACTAGCTTTAGAGCAAATGATGTAGGATTTCCACTTCCATCTGATTTCATTGTAGAATAGGTCGCTATAAAATTTCCAGCCGAATCTTTCTTTCCAAAATTTAAATCATCGTAAAGTTCAAACTTTACTCCTGTATTAGCTGATAAAATAGTGCCTGCCCTTATTATTGGGAGAGAACTTAATTTTGGAACATATTCATTTGCTACCAATACTGCTGGTGCCTCTAGATAAAAGCTAATATCAACAGTCGCTGGTGCTGCTCCCTGTATTTGAACGCCGGCACCTCTAACAAGCCTCTCTATATTGCTACTTTCAACCGCAGTAACAATATCTAATTCATTAAATTGATGATCTAGATAAAATGACATGTTATCGCCAATATATGCAGCCATCTCTATGAACAGTCCTGCCAGACCATTCTCAGTAAAGTCATTTATCTTATCTTTAAAGTAAATCTGTCCATACTGAGTTAACTCAGCACGAAATGCATCAAAATCTTTGTTGAGATATGATCTCTGATTCGATCTTAAGTTTTTTAAATTATTCTTCTTAGAGCCCATTGATTTTTATCCTATATGCAGAGAATTGAAACGTTTAGTGCTCTCTCGCCTATTCGTAGCTTTGGAACACTATATTTTACCACTATATTTACTTTTGTCATACTAACTGGAACTCCTTCCTCTGGACCCGGTACTGCATTTGATGTTCCGCCAGCATCAGAGGCGAATGTACTCAGCTCAACGAAGGGCATGTGTTTTCTTACTGCAGCACTTATGCTCTCCATTGCCACAGCATCAAAATCCATGATATTATTAAGTTCAGCTAGCAGAGGTCTTAAATTTGCCCCATACCCATAATTTCCCAATCTCTCTCCGCTGTTTGTTAGAATTAGATTTTTTAAATTATCATCAATCTGCTCCACAGGGTTAAAGTGCATCTGAAATATGCCCGATCTCCCTGTTCCTAGCTCTAATGGTGTTCTTATACCATACGGCTTGGGATCAACTGTCTTTAATAGATCTGGATCCCCTCTCTTGACACCTGAGCTTTTGAAAATGATTTCATGTTTTGACACTTCGATACACTCCTATCATTAATTATTATGATAGTAAACTTCTGCATTCTAAACGTTTAAGAATTTAAAAAGCTACTTCAGATTTGATTCCCAGACTGATGCGTAGTTTCCCTTTGTCCCGGCTCCTGCGAAGATGGAATCAGTTGTCACAGTATGAATCCGATCTGCGAGATCAGCTGCCACATCTGACTTTGTTCCTCCCTCTTCTCCGTCTGAAGAAGATTCACCCACTTCCCATGCAGCAGCAAAGTCAACAGTTCCAACAGGAGTGACTAGTCCTATACCGTCATATTCATTATTTGTCCACGATACAAGAGAAACTAACAGAACTGAATAGCCTGCATCAGCAGCAGACCAAATCCTCTCATTTGCAGATTCACTAGCCTGGCAGCTTGCTAGAATGGTCGCCTCTAGAGTTGACTGTCCATCTGAAGGAGTCACAGAATCTGGAGTGCCATCAACCGTACCGACGTATGCAGAATCTTTGGGAGGGGTGCCGCTGAAGGTGCCTTGCGGCGATGGGTCTATTTCAACATCGCTTAGGTATGTCACTATTGCTTCAGCTAGATCTGCTGCAAATGCTGCCATGCTATCTGGTCCATCTCCGTCATTGCTTTCAAAGATGTCCTCGATGTCACTCTTTAAGCCTGACTCTGAGAGGCCCATTACTTAGTCATTCCTATCTTGCTCAAGATTAGTTTTAGATCTGACTCTTTTGTGTCTGTCGTATTTGAAAATCCATCAAATGCTGTTGCTTCTGCTCCGCCTGCTCGAGGTGAAGTAGGGCCGGCTCCTGAGGGGTGTATGTGGTTGTCTAAAACATCTACTATTGCTGTTAAAACATTCATTAGCTGGGTTCCCAAGACTATAGGCTCTTCTGCATCTCGGCCAAGATATACCTGCTCTCCAGCAGCATTTTCCTTCTCAATTCCTGATCCAATTATTATCTTTGGGCCGTCAATCATTATTGTTCCATCGGGTTGCATTATTATAACTGCTCTTCCAGTACCTTCTTCATCATCCTCAACTCCCTCCTTAATGATCTTAATGCTACCATTGATCTCCTGATCCTCATTATATTTTGCAATGAGCCTAACCTCGTTAGATCTTAATATTGTGTATGGTGCATCATCAACCGCCTCGACTTCTGTTCCATCATTGAGGACAGGATATGCTGGGAGGTCATCACTCATTAATCCGAAGTTTGTGTCGCCACTTGTCTTCATTGAAACATATAACCTTGATAGGTCATTAATAAAGTCAGGATCACCCTCATTTATATTGGGTCCATCAGCATTTGAGTCTGTTACAACAGGAGTTTTATCAATTTCTCCAAGCTCACGAATATTTTTTGCTACAGCTGCAGGTCCTGTTATAATATCGCTTGATCCTGAATCTCCTGTGCTTGGATCTAAATCTGTAACAATATCTGCTATGAACGTCCCGTCTGGCATCAATACGCTTCTTCCGGCGACTATGTCGATTGTCCCTTTTCCATATACTGTATTATCCACCGGTATTGTATTGGCGTCATCCTCTGTATCTGGTGTTCTCCCCCTATCCTCACCCAAACAAATTAGTGTATTATTTGATCCCTGTAAGGTGAAATCTGGGCTCCGCTTACTAAATCTTGGAATTGGTTCTGCTGTGTACTGATTTTGATATGCATCAGATGCAGCTACAATTGAATCATACGCATTTTGATTATCTATGTCAGGCATCGTATTATTCGCCTTTGTTCTTCCGCCGCCTGGTGTGAAGCACAAAGGATCATAGTCTGTAGATGTATCTCCCTCTATTGCTGTCTGGGCAGAATTTTCAGATGACTGATTTTGTTTCACATTTAATGTTGCTCTATCTATGTGAGTATAGTTTAGATCATCTATATTTTCATCACCTGTTTTTCGGGATATCCAGTACCCCAAGCCGCCTGTTGCTCCCATGGATTCATATATCACCCAAATCTTCTCACCCGCCTTAACAGGAAGACACATGTGTGGAGAAAAGAATGGATAGAAAATTTCTGGCTTTTCTTCATAGCAGGCTCTTTCAGTTGTTCTCCACGCAACTATTGAATTTCTAGGCATTCTAGAAATTCGAGCAGCATTTGAGACAGCATTCAAGCCAGATCCCAGCGATTGCGCAAGGGTGAGATCACTTCCAGCAGCTTCTTCATTTAGTGGTATTTTTTGTAAATCCTCGACAGGATTTGAAATAAAGTCCATAACCACGGCAGTATAGAAGACTGATGTGGATTTAACTCCTTGATTTAGCTCACTTGATTTATCAGATCCGCCAGTAGAACTATCAAATGACTTTAAAGTCTGTCCAGCCATTGTAATCTACTCTCCTATTTGATTAAATATCTCATTGACATCTACTGGTGAGCGCTCCTCTTTTGCAACTAATTCTGCCAATTTTAATATTTGATCATTTGACTTACCCATTCTCTCAAGGTACTTTGCCATTATTGGTCCAAACATTGCATGATTTGCTGCATTTCCCTTTGACTGCGTCAATAAATCTGTAAATAAAAATCCAGCACTTTCTCTATCATTTAGTGCATTCTCATATATCTCTTTCCAGAGTAGCTTTTTCTTATCTTCTGTATTTGCAAGAGAATCTAGCAGATCTGAGAATTGTGTTATCTTGTTATCCTTTTTAGTAACTTCGTCAATTAAATCTTCTACGGCCTTAGACATTTGAAACCTCCCACGAAAAAATGTCGAACTTATCATCTTTAATTAGGTCTCTGTAATGTTTTCTAATAGATGACATTGCAACAGAAAGTTGTTTTGGATTCAGGCTTGAAATATCTCTCATATAGACGAATACTGCTCTTTTATTAAGCAGGTCTAGCTCATCAACCTTTGAAAATAGGGTTATTATTGCATCCATGCATGCTATCTCATTTTCGCTATTGAGCCTACCCCTTATAGTCTCCATAAGGCTGAACAGACTATCTTTTGATTCTTGTCTTAGCATTCTAAAATCTTGTGTGGCTGCGACACTAAAATAATTTAAAAGATCAATTTCAGACGCGCCTTGCTCATACTCAGCATCAAGACTCACTAAGCGCTTTTTATTTTTTGAAGACTTCTTGCTCTGTATTATAAGCCAGTTCTTAGCTACAACATTAAAATATGAAAATGCCTTGCTTCCTCTTGTGTGATCAAATTTATGAAGTGTCTCATACAAAAATGACACACAATCACTCTTTAAGTTTTCATAGGAGTGAGTATGAATTGTTTTAATAAAGCCATGAATAAAAATTAAATTTTCAGCAAGCTTATCAAATGCTGGTAAGATTTCTTTAATATAGATTTCATTTTTTATCTTAGGATCTTCTATGCCTTGATATCTTACTATTGCATCATGAGTATTTTTATCAAAATATGGCTTTCCTCTTTTCTTTCTTCTTCTTCTAGTAATTTTCTTTTTAACTTGCATCATCAGGCTCGCTTTGTTTGTCATCAGTGGTTGTGTCGTCGATATCTGTGTCGTCGACTGAGGTTAATTCATTAGCAATGAAGAGAATAGAATCTCTTGCAGACTTAATTTCAGAAATCACCTGTCTCACCTCAACAGAGTCAAAAAAAATTGGAATTTCGAGTACTTTAGATATCTTATTATATTGATGGTCTAAAATATCAAGAGATCTTTCAATTGAATCTTGAATCTTAATTAAAAGAATCCCATGCTTTATGTTAAAGTAAACTGAAAGGGATAGTAAGACTACCAGCACTACACACACAATAGATAGCGAGATAGTCAACATGATTATCTATCCATTATTTTATTTAATACGTCATCATAATTTGACATAATTGTGGTCGAACTAAACTTTGATTTCACTAGGCGAGACAGGTCAATTGCCCACTGTTTGGGCATATTGTATTTATTTCGCAGCTTTAATATTTTCTTTTTAAAGTCTTGCTCGTCTGGCTCTGCCCATTTCATTCCGGGAACAAATATTCTACCATCAAGCTTTGAGGGCGGAAGATCAATTAGAGAATAGTTTATAGGAATGAACTTTCCCATTCCAAGAAAATCTAAGTGAGCAGACCAGTTAGTTGCCATTACAGGAAGCTGACTTGCTGCTGCTTCTAGAAGAGGAAGCCCAAATCCTTCCCCCCTTGTTAGACTTAATAAGCACTTTACTTTTTTATTTCTGTACAAACCGACTATCTCTGAAGATGTTAAATTTCCATGTATCAGATGTACTTTTGGGTACGGTCCTTTTCTCACTTCTCCTACTAGCTGTCTTATTTTATTTTTTGTTATTCTCCTATCGATTTTTGTTCCTCTTCCGTGATTTGTCTTTATAATCAATCCCACATTGCTATCATTAGAAAATGCTTCACAGAACCACTTGATAGTAAAGTAAAGATTCTTCCTATCAGTAAAGGGATCATGACCAGTGAAGCAGCCAACTGTTAAAAAGTTAAAGTCAGTATCTATTTCTAGATCTAGTACATGATCT
>JGI25130J35507_1000648_pt1 | contig 11162 bp, 10 predicted proteins | sample ETNvirnome_2_300_FD_35507 | JGI IMG/M metagenome (IMG submission 35507)
TGCGTTCAGGGGTTCTAATTCCAATTCAGGAATTGGTAGTTTGAGAGGGATGGTATAATGAATTATGATGATTTTGTCAGGGGTGCCGGACAAGTTCTGGCTAAAACAGGAGATGGAGACTTTAAAATGGTGTCTATGCCAAATGATATAGGGGTAGACTCAACAATAAAAGTTTTAGAAGAAGGAAGATTTTTAGGTGGACAAGGAAAAGAATATAAAGAACTTATCGAAGGGGGAGGAGACTTAGTCAATGTTAAAGGTATGGATTGGGATGAAAAAAATAAGTTAAAACATAAGGCGGGAGAATTGAGCGGTAGCGACGAAACAGGATTCATGCACCAGGAAAAAGGGGAAAAGTTTAAAAAAGCTTTGAACAGGTATAAAAAATTATTTGGTAAGGCCAGTAAAACACTTCCAATGCTCGGAATTTTAGATATTTTTAATATGAAAAAGGAGTATGATCAAATTATGGCAGGAGAACATCCAAGTGGAATTACTTCAACAGCAGAAAAAGAAGCTGCAAAAGTTTATGCGGACGGTGGCATAATTTCTTTAGCAGAGGGCGGTGAAGTTAAAAAAACTTGGAAAGAAAAACGAGCGGAGCGAAAGCAACGTAACATTCGTAGAGAAGCGGAGAAGAGACGTTCCGAAGGGGATACAAGCAAATATGTTCAGGAGTATTTTGGGGGAGAATTTGGAACTGATAACAGAGTGGCACAGGCAGAAAAACAAAAACAAGCCGACACTTCACNACGCCAGGACATACTCAATAGAGCCAAGGTAGGTAATATCAGTGCAGCAGATTTTAAGAATGGCAGACAAAAATTAAACATGTCGCCTGATGAATACCACAATTTTATGCGTGGCATTACAACAGACTATCCAGATAAATATGCGGAAATGTTTCCCTACTCAGCGGGAGTTCCTCAATTATTAAGTAAAGTTTTTAGTAAGTTTCCAGGTATAAATATGGCACAAAATATTATGAGGTCCATTCAAGGATCGGATTTGGGAACAATGACGGGAGATCTTATAGGAAATCCCCTTAAGAATTTATACCAGAATATTAAAGGATCGGATTTGGGAACAATGACGGGGGATATTAAAAATCTAATTACGGGAAATAAAGCAACCAATCCCGATGCCGTGAGCATCGTTGACAATGACTGGTCGGAAGTAAGCGGGGATGCATATAACCAGGTATTTAAAAAAGACCCAAAAACAATAGAAAGCATTATGCAGGACAACACCCTTAGTTCTTTTGACAAACAAATTGCCATAGATCAGCTTTCCGGATATAACGACGCAACCCAGTATGAATGGGAAAAAATGGGTCTTGGTTCTGGACTGGATACAGAAAGCGGTTTCCCTGAAGGACTATCAGGACTATTACAAGAAAATCCAGAGTTAAGTTTAAATGATATATTACAGGGGACAGGAGGTTTTCGGGGAGACGAAACATTTAGTGAAACAATTGAGGATGTCCCTGCTGCATACGCACAGTTTCCAGATCAAGGGAACACAGGATTCCCGTGGAAGATGAGTGAAAGTGGACACCAACTAGATCCAGCACTTAATCCAGGACTCGATTTAAGTTCCTACGGAGATCCAGGAATTGAAAGTTGGACTCCGGCGAAAGAACAAAAACTTAATGCATTACTAGCTCAATTAATGCAGGGATATGATAATGGAGTGGGATCTCTGACAGAACCAAACATTGATGCATTGAAAGCACAAATTATGGGAAATCCTGTTACCCCTAACTTTGGGGATCTGTCCGAGCTTTACGGAATAAATGCAAATACATTTAATCCAGAAGCCTACATACAAGAACAAATGGCTCTTGGAAATCCACCTAATATAAACACAGGTTTATTCAACAGGGGAGGCATCGCCTCACTGCAATATGGCGGCCAACCAGGACCGTTCTCAGATCCCACAACGGTAACGGACGAGGAAACTTATGACATACAACCATTGCAAATGGATCCAGGCATCATGGGNATTGGCGACCTGGAGGATCTTTTCGAGGAAGCAAAGGTCAAGGAATCAATTTATGACAAACTGAAATACGTGAACAACACAATGCACGGATAAAATCATGGCCGAGGAAAAAGTTACACAGAACCGGGAAGACATCATACGCATAGAAGGTCATCTCAAACTCATTAATCAGAAACTGGACAATCACATTAGTCACATTTCCGGAAAAGTTGACACCATTTTCAGGATTGTTTGGACGATTTCCTTCATGATCCTCGGATTATTAGGAAGAGCTGTCTATACGGGCTTTATGAACTAACCTAGGAAAACAGCCAAAAAAATCGTCGATTTTAAGCCCCTCAGAGCACTTGTAGCACTCGAGTCGACCTATATGACCCCCCTAGAATAATATTTTTCTTGGATCTTCGCCCATGACCTGACTTGCAAGGTCAATCTTATTGTTAAGCGCTTTCACAATCTTTTCATCCACTGTTCCCTCGGCGATCAAGTCGACATATGTCACTTTGCTCGTCTGACCGATGCGATGCGCGCGGTCTTCGGACTGCATTCGTATTTCTAAACTATAGTCGTTAGAATAATAAATGACAGTATGAGAAGCAGTAAGAGTAAGCCCATAGCCTCCTGTCTTCGGATTTCCCACAAAAAATCGGAGAGGGCTTTCACTGTCCTGAAAGCGATCCACAATAGACTGACGTATGCTATCCTTGGTATCACCATAAAAAGACGAAACGCTTTCTTTACCATACATATCTCCTATTGTTTGTTCAATTGATTGAATGTCATGCCGGTACACGGCCCAGATGATAACCTTGCCTCGTGTCTCCTCCAGTACATTCATTAGTTCCGTAATGCGGTTATTCTTGAGGGACAGGACTTCTCCTTCATCCGTCTTGACATGCCCGCATGTGATTTGGTGCAACCTGACTAGTTGCGTTAAAACATTGACAGCCGTCATAGTTTTTTCATTCTCTAAAAAAGCCATCGCTGTTTTCTTCATTTCTGTGTATGCTTTAAGCTGCTCCACCGTCATAGTCACTGTACGTTTCGTATAAATCTTCTCTGGCAAATCCAAACATTCGCTCTTCAAGACTCTGGTGGAAAAATTCTTTATCTTTTCCTGCAATTCATCCAACCGCTGATAGCTTGCCACATGCTGAAAGGAATGGGACCCGACATTTCGCTGCACCACAACGGCGTAGCGTGAACGAAAGGAATAATAACTGGACTGATCCAGGAATTCGGAATCCAGGAACTCCACTTGCGTGTATAAATCCAAGGGTGACTTTGTAACAGGGGCACCTGTCATGATGCGACGATACTTGGCCAGGTTGCGCAACTTCAAGATGTTTTTGGTACGCGAGGCTTGATGATTCTTAATGCTGGTGGACTCATCGACGCAGACAAACGCCTGATGACCCAGTAAAAACTTATACGCCTTTTCATACCCACGCTTCGTGGACAACGCCTCAATATTCATCACGAGCACGACCAAGTCCTCACTGATCATGGACAACTGCTCAAGCTCCTCCCTTTCTTTTTTTAAAGGGGATGCCGACCAGATTCCAATTCGATAAAGGACATGATCAGGCATGTGTGTCTCAAATTCATTGCGCCAGTTTCGCTTAATGCCGTTTGGTACAATAATTAATGACGCATTTATTTTTCCCTGGTCGTACAGCATTGCAATATTATCAATGCATACCTTGGTTTTTCCTGTTCCCATTTCCATAAAATGAGCCCAGGATTCCTTATTCCAGGATTCTTCCAATGCGTCCAATTGGTGTTGAAACGGCTTCGTTTTAAATCTATAGTCCATAATAACTTTCTAAAACTGCAATATAATACTTGCATAACTAAAATTCAAGAGGTAAAGACGAAAATAGAAAGATGGAATTTAAAAAAGAAAAAGAAGTAGGAAAGAAGACGGTTTTCCTGATACAGGAAAATCCCTATATTAATGTCTTAAGCGCCCAGGAATACGGCGACATTGTATTATTATTTGAAAGTGGGCAACAAATTATGTTTAGTCCACAGCCCGCCATAAAAAAATTACGCAGAAAACTGAAAGATTTTGACGATAATGACTATTTACTTATGATGGGAGATCCAGCTGCAATGGGTATTGCATGCTGTATTGCTTCTGATATAAACAGAGGAAGATTTAAAATACTAAAATGGGATAAAATCCAAAAAAGATATTATTCTGTTTCCGTAAACATTTATGAGAAAGGCGAAATAGATGACAATTAATTTCGAACAGGATGCGGTTACCAATCTTAGTCAAACTGATTTAAAAACAGTTAGTGAATTATTGCACCAACAATTAAAAATGGAAAGTAAGATTGAGGACTTAGAGGAAGAAGTTAGATTAAGAAAAAAAGATTTATTAAAATTATCGGGTGAAATTATACCCCAAAAGATGGCAGACCTGGGAATAACTGCCACGGAAATGGCAGATGGATCAAAAGTAAACGTAGTGGAAGATCTATTCGTATCAATTCCTAAAGACGCAGGCAAACAAAAAGCCTGTTATGAATGGCTAGAGAACAATGGTTTAGGAGACATTATTAAAAATAGTGTCGGAATGAGTTTCGGTAAGGGAGAAAGAAGACAAGCACAGGAGTTGGAAGATGCAATTTCAAAACTTGGCTTTATCCCTGAAGTAAAAGTTTCAGTGCATCCTTCGACACTGAAAGCTACTTTTAAAAAGTGGCATGAAGAAGGAAAATCTGTCCCAGACAATATGTTTAATTTGTTTATCGGGCAGAAGACAAAAATAACAAGAAAAAGTTAGGAGAAACTATGAGAAAAGCTGTAAAGAAAAAAGCCAAAGCAGTACAGAAAAAAGAAGCAACAAACGTTGTCGCATTTAGTCCAAGCGTATTCGAAAGAGACGCTAACGCTGGATTAGGTAACTTGGGAATGGAAGATCTTGCTATTCCTTTTCTTCGCATCTTGAGTGATACATCACCTCAAATCAAGAAGCGGGATCCTCAATACATCGAAGGAGCGGAAAGTGGAATGGTCTACAATACGCTTACCAAAGAAATCTATGACGGTGCGAAAGGAGTCAAGGTTGTCCCTTGTTCCTATCAGCGCCAATTGATTGAATGGATGGATAGAGGGAAAGGAACAGGAGCTCCTGTAAATATTTACCCAGCAGAAAGTACAATTCTCACGCAAACTACTCGTGATGATCAAAAAAAAGATAGACTGGCCAACGGTAACTATATCGAGGACACAGCCAATCATTTTTGCTTGATTCTTAACGATGATGGAACTTCAAGTCAGGTTCTCGTTGCAATGAAAAGTACGCAACGAAAGAAATCCAAACGATGGAATTCTTTAATGCTGGGACTAAAACTCAAGGGGGCGAGCGGTAATTTATTTACTCCGCCTTCTTACTCCCACATCTATGTTTTAAAAACAATCGCCGAATCAAATGATCTAGGCGAATGGTACGGATGGGAGATTACCCGTTTAGGACCAGTAGAAGATGGAGAGACATACGCGCAAGCTAAAGCATTCGCAGAGAGTGTGGCNGCTGGTGAAGTAAAAGTGAAACATGAAGAGGAAACCATTGAATCTTCTGAAAAAACACCTTACTAACACTCCTTGTAAAATAGAAGAGGCGAGCAGTTTCGCCTCTTCGCTAATGAATGAGAAAGATTTATGGACGCCAAAGAAAAATTTATTCAGATATTCAGCGGGCTAGAACGCGCCTATGGGCAAACTCAAAGCCGTCAAAGAAACGAGATAGGCAAACTTGAGGGAAAGTCCTGGATTGAAAAAGCACCTCTCACTAAAGAAAAATGGTATGACCACTTAGAAGGCCGCGAACCGAGCCTTGGCATCATTCCAATCCGTGATGACAATACATGCAATTGGGGAGCAATTGACATTGATTCCTATGATGGCTTTAGTCACACAAATTTAATTAAAAAAATTGTCGAAAAGAAATTACCATTGGTTGTGTGTAGATCAAAAAGTGGTGGTGCTCATATATTTTTATTTGTAAGCGAACCAACAGCTGCAAAAGAGATGCAGTTAAAATTAACAGAGATAGCCGCGTGGCTAGGCTATGCTGATTCAGAGATATTTCCAAAGCAAATTGTGCTGAACCCAAAAGCCACAGGTAATTTTTTAAACCTGCCTTATAATCATGAAGAGCACCCAACAAGATATGCGTTTGATGACGAAGGTAAGGCATTAGGTACGTTAAAACAATTTATAGACTACTATGAAACAAAAGTAACATCGCAAGTTAGCAAGGTGGTTATTCCTCAAACGGTGGACACAAAAGAAGATTTCAAAAGCGCTCCGCCGTGCATCATAACTTTGGCTGAACACGGATTCACCGAAGGCTCTCGTAATCAATGCCTTTTGCAAGTAGGTGTTTATCTACGACAGAGATTCCCCGACAAAGTGGAACAAAAACTTGATGAATATAATACAAAATATTTTAAACCTCCTCTTCCCTCTCGTGAAGTCCTAACAATTGTTAAGCAACTTCAAAAATACTTTTATCAGTGTGAAGAGCCAACCTTTAAGGCGGTATGTCAAAAAATGAAATGTAAATTACAAAAATTCGGAATAGGCAATGCAGCTTCGGATGATATTTCTAGTTTAAAGAAATTTATTTCAGACGAACCTGTCTATGAACTAACGCATAATGGAAAAGTTATTTCCTTGAACCTTGATCAATTAGCCGATCACCCTGCTTATCGTAAAGCGTGCATAGCACAGGCAAACTTTAGTCCTAAGCCTATGAACCCCACTCTGTGGGCAGAGATGGTTGACAACCTGCTCCAAGAGATGGAAGAAAAACAAAACTTCGTGGAAATGCCATCAGAAGTCACCATTCAAGGACAATTCTTAAATCATGTACAAAATTTTATTCATAATTCAAAAGGCGCAAAAGTACGTGATGATATTTTACTGGGACAAACTTTTCAATTAGAAAAAAATTATATCTTTAAACCCGAAGCCTTCAGGGAATTTCTCAAAACAAAAAGATTCTCAAAGCTCACGGAAACACAACAAATGAAAATGTTTCAATTGATGGGCGGAGCAACCTATAAATTAAAGATAGAAGGAAAGTCTGAGCATTGCTGGTCTATTCCTATCACCGTAGAAACTTCCGTTTATAATTTAAAAGACAGACGCTTTAAAGAGGAGGACCCTTACTGATGAAAAAAAATGTATGGAGCAAGGACGGCAAGCGCACGGTTAATATGTATCCCGACAGTTTGAAGGAAGTAACCTTTGGATTGAATTTAGAATATTCTCTTAAGAAAAAATATTATTGGACAACAACACAAAAGAAAAAATTATTTTCTCCCACCAGGGTTATCAATCTTACAGCCGACAAGTCAGGACTGGCTGCCTGGCGTAGGCGTGTGGGAGAAAAGGAAGCTACCCGGATTGTGGAACTTTCTGTGGACATTGGAAAACTAATGCACACCTATTTGGAAAATTCCGTTAAAAAAATGACTAATTGGCGAGGACTAAATCAGCCTCCTCTCGTAGGAGCAAATAAAAGAGAAAACGCTCCCTTTGCAATGGAACTGGGAAATATTCTTTTGGAAAAAGGATTAAAAAATAAATTGGAAGAAGTATGGGGCATTGAGGATAAGTTATACTTTGCCAAGCATTTCAAGGGAGTTGTAGACTTGGTTGGAATATATGAAGGATCACCTTCCATCATTGATTTCAAGCAAAAAAGAAGCCCCCAGAAAAAAGAATACATACTGGATTATCTGACACAAATGGCGTGCTACGGAATGGCTTACAACTGGATGTATGGAACGAGTGTCAGACAGGGAGTTTTATTGATGGTGACACATCAAAAGAAATTTCAGCGTTACATACTAAAAGGACGGGAATGGAATCACTTTTGTTTGGATTTCATTAAAAGACTGAAACATTGCATCAAGGAGAGGGACAAGCATGATTAGGAAATTATTCAGGAAATATTTGCTACAGATTCTATTGTCTGACAATGAAGTTAGACGGTTATTGAGGCAAATTGTTTTAACAAACATAGGAGCTAATGATGGAAAATCCTAAATGCAAGGGACATCTTTGCGAAAAGGACGCAACCATTGAAGACCCAAAGGATCATTTCTACTGTGATGAATGCTATAAATTTTATAGCTACACCAGTAAACATTACTGGAGTCATCCAGATGCAAAGGGATATAGTGATAAAAAATAAACTTAAACATTTAGATCTCTTTAGCGGGATTGGTGGATTTAGCCTGGGGCTTGAAGCCACGGGTGGATTTGAAACAGTGGCATTCTGTGAAATTGAAGAATTTCCAAGACAAGTGCTGCAAAAGCATTGGCCACATGTTAAACAATATAAAGACATAAAGGAGCTGACGTATGACAAACTCAAAGAAGACGGAATTGGATCTATCGACATCATCACTGGAGGTTATCCTTGCCAGCCTTTCTCCCAAGCAGGCAGAAAAAAAGGTGAGCAAGATCCGCGACACCTCTGGCCAGAGTATTTTAGGCTTATCAAAGAGTGTCGGCCGACTTGGATCATTGGAGAGAACGTTAGTGGGCATCTTAAACTCGGTCTTGACTCCGTGCTCGCGGACCTGGAGAGTGAAGGTTACGCCACAAGGACGTTTAGTATTTCAGCTGCTAGCATCGGCGCCAACCACAAAAGAGAAAGAGTCTGGATTGTGGCAAACGCCAACGGCAGTGGGAATAAACCAGAGAAGTCAGGAAGCCCTGGAAAGAAAAATGAAAAAGAGACTGGCAATCGGCAGAACGACAGTACCACCAGGTTCCCTGATGGAACAGATTCAGCTATCGCCAAACAAGGATCAGAAACCAAGATGGAATCTATGGAGGACACCCGACGCTCACTGCGACAGGGGACCTTCATCAGAGAAAAGAATGAAATTGAAACTGAAAAAGAAAATGCCGATCTCACTCAACGATCAAGTGAAGCATCCCAATCTGATGTGGCCGACGCCATCAAAGGGAATGTGGAAGCAGGACGTGAACGACGACGGGAGATACGCGAGGGACATCAAAAAGAAAGGTTTCCAGGTGATGCTTCCAGCGGCAGTGAAGATATGGCCGACACCCAGGGAGTCCATGCACAAGGACAGCACGACGGACAGGGGCAAAGGCAACCTTGGGGAGAAAGTTGGTGGGCAGTTGAACCCGACGTGGGTAGAGTGGATCATGGGGTACCCAGAAGGGTGGACAGACTTAAAGCGTTAGGGAATAGTTTAGTCCCGCACGTTCCGTATTGTCTCGCACTTTCAATCCTGGAGGCGCTCGATGCATAGACACATTGCTATAGGACCGCCAGGCACAGGCAAGACAACCTATCTTAAAAAACAAGTGGACTATCTTGTTCACAATAAGATTTGTTCACCTCAAGAGATTGGATATTTTAGTTTCACCGTCAGAGCTGCGGAAGAAATAAGAGACAGGGTGATGGATAAAAAGAAATGGAGCAAGGATGAAATGAAAGCAATGTTTCCTTATTTCAGGACACTGCACTCCTTGGCTTACGACCGTCTGGATCTCAAGCAGGCGCAAATTATGAATGAATATGATTACACTCTCTTAAGTGAGAGAACAGGAAATGAATTTGTCAATCGAATGAAAAAAGGNAACGGTGTTGACATCTCGATGCCCACGGCCAAGAGTGAATACCAGGACATCATTAATCTTTCCTATGCAAAGTATCCCAATGACGAAGACAGATTGGACAAGGTTTTCAGGCACGTAAAAATTAATGACTACGGCGCACGCGATAAAATAAAACAAATGGCTCTTGATCTTTCCAATTATAAAAAAGACAGGGACAAATATGAATATGTTGATTACTTCATCAGATTTTTAGAAGAACAGAATCCACCCAAATTAAAATACTTATTTGTTGATGAAGCACAGGATCTAAGTGCACAGCAATGGGACGTCGTGGATATGATTCAAAAGAAATCAGGAGCTCTTCAAACTTACATAGCCGGTGATGACGACCAAGCAATCTTCCGGTGGGCTGGTGCGGACATAGAACATTTTATTAGAATGGCAGACACTTCTTCAGGAAATACAATTATACCTTTAACGGAATCATATCGCATTCCTGTAAGCGTACACACTCTTGCCACAAAACTTGCACAGTCAATATCCCAACGAATCCCAAAAGAATACAAGCCACGCCCCGAAGAAGGAATAAGAAAAGTCTTAAATGTCAGACCTTTAAACAAAGGAATTCAGGAAGGAGAATGGTTAATTCTATGTAGGACGCACGAAATTGTTAAGTCGGTATGCGACGCACTCGAACAGTTTGGCTGGCTTTATAAATGCTACGGGAAGTCCGTTGTCAACCTGGAATACATCACAGCCATAAGAGGCTGGACAAAATTATCAAGAGGCGAAAAACTATCAGGAGTTATCTGTGAAATTATTTACAAGCATATGGATAGTTCACGAATAAAAAGAAACTACGGCGTCTTCAAGGGCGACCAGGATGATGTTTATGATTTAGAAAGACTAATCAAAGAATATGGGTTAAGAGAAACCATTGTATATAAAACAACAGAAATTAATACTCGTGATGCAACCTGGTATGAAATGTTAAACGCAAAGGGACTCGTTAAAAAAATTACATATCTCCGTTCGCTTCTTCGTTCAGGAAATAAAATTGACGAGGAACCGCGCATAGAAGTCTCCACCATTCACGCATCCAAGGGAGGCGAACGGCAAAAAGTTATGTTGCTGGCCGACTTGTCTTACGGGCCTTACAAGGCATCCATAGAGAATCAACAAGGACGTGATGATGAAGCACGAGTGTTCTATGTAGGCGCAACACGGGCAAAAGAAGAATTGTATATTGTGCAACGCGCCGATCCTGCGCACTTTAATTACGAACCAATTTTTCACTATGAAAGGCAATGCCAATGATCTCCCAAGAACTGCTTAAGGAAGCTACTGAACTTGTTGGAGGAGAACGTCAGGAAGAATATGGCGACAAGCTTACCAATCATACAAACATTGCGGACTTCTGGTCTATTTTTTTAAAGAAAAAAATTACAGCCCATGATGTTGCAATCTGTATGGCCTTGGTTAAGATAGCACGGCTTATGCACCAGCATAAAAAAGACAGTTACCTTGACCTTGCG
>JGI25130J35507_1000657_pt1 | contig 11067 bp, 6 predicted proteins | sample ETNvirnome_2_300_FD_35507 | JGI IMG/M metagenome (IMG submission 35507)
AAAGTACGTTTCATCTATCGTAGATTTGGCGTTAAGCTTATATGATGCAGAAAACGCATTTAGGCGCGCCACCGGAGCAGATCGCGAATTTGCCAAGAGTATCACAAATAGTTTTGGCGATGTACGCCAATACGGTATCGGTATTGAAGAGGTGGGTAAATCTTACCAAGCGCTATATAAATATCAGACCGACTTTACGATGCTGAATAAAGAGGTTAGAGAAGAGATAGCTAACACCGGCGCCGTCTTAGAAAAATATGGAGTAAGCACCGAGCAATATGCGAAGGGTGTTCAAATGGGAACCAAGATGCTAGGGGTGACAGCGCGAGAAGTCGATGATGAAATGCGTGGACTTGTTGCACATGCGAAAGATATTGGAGTAGCCCCCAAAGAGCTAATGGGTTCCTTTGAGAAGGCGCGCGGTTCTATCGCCAAGTTGGGCAAAGATGGCGTGAAAGCTTTCAAAGATTTAGCCATCACCTCTAAGATCACAGGCCTTGAAATGGAAAAGATTTTGAGAATGACAAACAAATTTGATACGTTTGAAGGAGCAGCCGAACAAGCCGGTAAACTTAACGCCGCTTTGGGAGGCAACTTTGTAAATGCTATGGATCTTATGATGGCCACCGATCCGAACGAAAGATTCATGATGATTAGAGATTCCTTAGAAGAAGCTGGTTTGAGTTTTGATAGTATGAGTTACTACCAGAGACAATTTTATGCTGAATCTCTTGGGATGGAGGATGTAGGCGAACTCGCCTTAATGATGAGTGGTAACTTGGACGCCCTAGATGATTCAATAGGGATGACCACCGCCGATTATGAGACGATGGCCGATGAAGCCAAGAAGATGGCGTCTTTCCAAGACCAGCTTAACGCAGTATTTATGCAGATGATTCCAATTCTTAAACCGCTTATCGGATATGTGGGAGAATTGATGACATGGCTAGCCGAAGAAAAAAATGTCAAGATGCTACAAAAGATGATTGGAGCTTTTGTAATGTTGGCTAGCGTACTTTTCACCGTTTTAACTGGTGGTGCGGGAGGCGCTCTTGGAGGTATAGCAGGCCTCACCGCAGGGTTTAGTTTATACTCCGGTGCGTTAACTGATGCAGAAAAGAAGACTGACGGCATCACCCTATTCTTTGAGGGATTATGGGAGGCCATGAAGGAGGTTTATGAAATAGGATTAAAGCCTCTGATCGAAGAGATGAAAGTAGTGTTTGATATATGGATGGAGTTGTTTAGCGAATTAGGTTTAGGAGGTGATGGCGTATCGGGAATTCAAGCGCTTGGATTATGGATAGGCCGACTCGCACAAGTGTTGCAAATTCTCATTATCCCTATGCGTGTCAGCATTTGGTTGACGACACAATTAATGGGTGCTTTCACCTCCATGGTAAAGTTTTTTAAGAAAAAGAGTTCTCCCACATTTATTGAATACTTGATGCACGTGGCCACCGCATTTAAAGAAATTGGATTATCAATTGTTGAGATCTTTAACCCTATTAAGCAGATAACGGCCCTTATGAAAACATTTGGAGACATGATATCAAGTATCCTCGCTGGTATCACAAGCTTTTTTACAGTGTTGGCATCTCCCGGTGCAAGCTCTAATATTACGGAAATTGTGGCTGCCGTAGGACGCATGCCTGAGCGGAAAATGATAGAATTGGGTGCCACCATGGTTTCGACTGCTGGCGCCCTAGCCGCAGCCGGATATACTTCGGCCAAAGAAACAGTCAAAGAATATGTTGGAATGGAGGGTGGAGGCGCTGCAGCCACCGGAGGCAGCCGAGGGCCCCTCAAAGTTATATTGCAACTCAACGCGGCCCAAACAAAAAAGCTGATGCGTGGGGCTGCGATTGAAGTCAATACACAGACATCGCAAGAGGCTGTGAATGGAATTGGAGGAGCACCAATAGCATAATGGGATTTTTTAAGAACAGAAAGAATTGGTATGAGAACAAAGGAGCAGCCGAGACAACGCCAGAGGTGACCCCTGACGAATACGATAAAACTTTTAAACAAAATCGATATAAAGAGAATGAACTTTCAGGTATTGTAGACGCCACCGACGCTTACGCGAATTTGCTTGAAATGACCATCTCGTTTCAACACGTGCCAACCGGAAAATCTTTATATTTTAAAGCGTTTATTACCACATTTAACGAGAGCTATTCATGTGAATGGGCACAGGAAGCAGTGTATGGACGAGCCGATCCTCTTTACATGTTTAAAAACACTACACGGCGCATTAGTTTAGCGTTTAAAGTGCCGGCTGCATCGATGGGAGAAGCTTATGAAAACTTAGGAAAAGTACAAAGCTTGGCCCAATTTTTATATCCTAATTATGATGACACTCAATATGCCCAAACTATTTCACAATCACCTCTCGTGAGAATGAAGGTAATGAATTTGGCCCAGGATGCGTACCATAAAATGTATATGCGCAACGAGACTACTACCGCCGCGCAATTATTTGAGGCGTACTTTTCTACTAATGATGCTAGCCTGGGTCTTCTTGGCGCCATCACTAATATGACAATCAATCATAATATAGAAAATCCAGATATCGGTAGTCTTGAAAAGGAACAAAACACTATTCTTCCGAAGATGATCGAGGTAAATTTAGAATTTGCACCCATTCATGAACACAGATTGGGGTGGGATGACAATGGAAACTTTGGAGAATGGGGAGACTTTCTTGATGAGTCGTACACTACCATTAATTATCCCTATGGAGTGAGCCTCTATGAACCAGATTTAGTTAATGCCGCCAATGCCGCGGCTGTTGCGTCCACTGCTGATAGGAAAGATGAATTAGATAATGATGGCAATACACCAGAAACTGCGCCTGTTGAGCCGCCTAATTCGGCCACACTCCAAGACCAACATGCCATGACCGTAGCGTTTTTTGAGGGCATCCTAGCGCATCCTAGGAGCGAGAATACGATAGTCGATCCGTTAGGAGCCGGCGATATTCAACTTGGTAGTGGCCACTCGGGCTATTACCTAGGAGCGGACGGTGTAGATTTTAACTTTGACTTTGGAACCGACACTGATTAAGAAAGTAGATTACGGAGGAAGTTTTACATAATGGGACTTTTCAAAAATAGAAACCCAGCGGAGGAAGCAACCACTCCTTCTCTTACGGGCGATGCATATAAGAAAACATTTAAACAAGATCGCTATGCCAGTGGTTCTACCGAATCATTTGTAGATGCTAGCGATTCATATGCCAATTTGTTGGATATGGCTATTTCCTTTGAGCACTTACCAACCGGCCAATCGTTGTATTTCAAAGCCTTTGTTACCGCGTACAATGAAACGTACAGCCCAGACTGGGGCCAAGAATCTGTCTATGGTCGGGGCGATCCCATCTACCAGTTTAAAAGCACTACACGACGAATTACTTTGGCTTTTAAAGTTCCTGCCGCATCAATGAGCGAAGCTTATGAAAACTTAGGTAAGGTGCAACGTTTAATTCAATTTTTATATCCTTATTATATGCAGAAAGATGATGTCGCCACGTTAGCTCAATCTCCTTTTATACGTCTAAAAGTAATGAACCTTCTTCAAACAACGAAAACTAAATATGAAGGAGCTTTTATAGATGTCGATACGAGGAACGCTGATGATTGGGCCAAGCAAAAGTATAATGATTATAAAAGCACCAATGAAGCCGATCAAGGGCTCTTAGGGTGCATTATGAGTTTATCAGTTAATCATAATATAGAAAATCCTGATATAGGTGTGCTGGAAAAGGCTAAAAATACGGTTCTTCCGAAGATGATTGAAATCAATATGGAGTTTGCTCCGATTCATGAGCATGCGCTGGGATGGGATGCAGACGCAATTTTTGGAAGAACGGATTTTACGAAGCAATCATCGCCGGTGGGCAGGGCATTTCCCTATGGGGTTTCTCTATATGATCCCAATATGGCTAGCCACCTTGCGGCCAACACTGCGGTGGCCATTGGTGCTACCACAGATAGAGAGGCTTTAAATGAATTAGGTGATGATGATGCTGATTTAAGTGCAGCAGAAACTGCGCCAGTTGAAGGGCCTAATTCGGCGACCACAGAAGAATTAATAGCTGCATATAGAGAGGTGCTTGTGGGCCTAGGCGACATCCATGACCCCGACGCCCCTAACGTTAGTAGGGAACTCGAAGCCACGCATGGCGTTAACGCAGAAGGAATGATGACATTATCTTTTGGAGACGATCCTTTTAAAGATTAATAAGGAGCTAAATTATGTCGAGATATCTTAACAAGAGAAAACTAGTAAATTCAAGTGAATATTACGCGCCCTTACGAAAATCGCGAGGGCTTAAAGCAATAGTACAATATGAAACCTTGATCCTTAAAAATCCTTCTTTGCGAGATCGTGTGAACTTACGAACAAACACCCATATTTGGAAATACGGAGATAGATATTATAAATTGGCAGATCGATATTATGGGGATGCCCGTCTGTGGTGGGTGATTGCCTGGTATAACGCACGCCCAACGGAGGTTAATATCCAAACCGGAGATGTACTCCATATCCCCATTAATCTGGAAGCAATATTAACGGTATTGAGGGTATAAAATGGCGAATTGTAAAACTACCTTAGACCCATCGATAGAGGCCACCGCTCCGGAGATGTATGCATTTTTGCGGGATAATTGTGAAGAGATTATTAGTACTATTGATGTTGAACTCCGCGACTATGCTGTAAATGATGCAAATTATATCTATGAGATGGAGGATCTTCTCAAAGCGAACCCTGAATTAGGAGCCGCCGGAATTACAGTAGCTTTCAGCAGTTATGTTACCAACTATTTTGGTAATTTAATAAGAGATGTATTAAAAAAATATAACGTAGGAGAGAGCTTTCAAGCTGCTTTTAATTACATACAGGACGGTTATCTTACCCCAGTCACCACGCCGGGAAGCGAATACCAAAGCTATACGGCGGATTCCACCATGTACGCAGCGACCACGACACAGATCAACGCTGAATTGGTCAAATTGGAAAAACTCTGCAACCCAGATAAAGGCGATCCTATGCAGAGTGCGTGTGATATGATGGAGATTCTTAAAAAAAGAGCCGCCAACATAGAATCTGCGGTGGCCGGTCCTTTTACTACCTTAGCAGAGTTACGGTCCGAGTGGCAAAAAGCCGGCGATAGAGATGCAACAGAGCTTTGGGACTGGGATGCGTCTCTACTCGGCGACGAGGTGAGTCAAACCTCTATAGATAATGCTAAAAAATGGGAAGACGCTCATGACATTCATGAGGCCGGCGTCGGCCAAGTAGCAAAAACACCCTCTGAGGTGTCCGCCCCAGCCGTAGAAGCCCAAGTACAATATAGAGAACAATGTTATTTATTAGCACGCGTTTTAAATTTGGCTGAATATAAAAAAGACTTTTTGGAAGTACGTCACGCCAAAAGATTACCTTATCATGTATGGGATGCAGACAGCCCCGAACAAAAGGACAACTCACCAAGAAATGCATCTTTATTAGTACACGGAGATCCCTACGCTTTTATGAATGAATTGACACAGTATTCTAATTACAACGCTTTTTTTAATATGACAAACGCTGAAATTTCAAGTCTTGTCCCAATGATAAGATTGTTTAAGGTGGTGCAAAATTATCAAGGAGAGGAGATGCAGACGGAATATAATTTTGATTCTTATGCAACGGAGGGAAATATAGAGAGCTTATTAGCGGACAAGAAAAAAAGAGGGTTTGGAGTAGGTATAAAGGATTTTTCTTTTACTTATGATGGTAGCAATCCTTTTGCTGTTAAAAAAAGCATTAAAGCAAAGTTAACTTTATTCGCTAATTCATTTGATGAACTATTGGAGCCGAGAATGAACAAGGATGCCCAAACCTATAGATATGCGGACTTAGCCTTAAAGACCGGTGGTGAAAAAATGCTTTCCTCTGCGCGCCTATCGGAACAAGCACAGGCCAATTTGTCCAAATTAAATTTTAGATTGAAAGCAGTTGTTGGGTGGGCCCTCCCCAACGGCGCTAGCCCCCTCAGTGCAGAAGCACAAGACGCAGTTAATAACTCTTTTGTTACTTTAAATTTAACCCCCACTGTTCATGATTTTAATATTGATGAAATTGGACGAGTAACATTTGTAATAAATTATCTAGCTTATATAGAAGACTTTTTTGATCACCCTATTTTTAATATTTTTGCAAATCCCAACTCAACCAACGTTGATGGAAGTGTATATAATATCTTTACGCGCCAGCTTATGCGTCGTATAGTGGTGAGAGGCCTACAAGAAGAATGTGAAACTGAAAAGATCTCGGCCCTGGAAGAAAAAATTGCTAATCGCGTGGCCACCGAAAAGGTCAAAAGCCTTTCTTTTATTACACAACGGATGATAGATTGGGGAAACATAAGATATATTAATATTCCTCGTAAGGATTTACAAGCGTTCCTTGAAGAAGGTCCCTTTTATGAAGAATCTACGGGATCTTTTGCTCAACAAATTAGCACAACAGCTACCGATAAAGGCCTCGCCAACAAGTTAGACTCGGCATATCAAAAAGTAGTGGGAAGTGAGGAGTCGGATGAGAATAAAAAATATACATTTTCTCGTCTGATGCTAGATCCAAATAGTGAACAAATCCCTTTTTTTTATGTAAGTGATTTAGTTGACACTTTGTTGGTAAGCATAGACATGACTTTGGATCGCGCCCAAGGCGCCATGGCCACGGAATATAAAAACATCTCCAAAAATTTTGGCAAAGACATCACGGTATCACAGGATGCGGTAAGCCAGGAATTGTCTAATCTGGCTAAATATCATGAAAGGTTTAAAAAATTTAGAGTTCTTTTAGGTCCCGTTGAGATAGTGAGCACCAAAAAAGGAGGTGCTAGCAAAATCGTTAATCTTGGTGATATTCCTGTTTCTCTTAAATATTTTGCCGAATGGCTTACCAATCAATTATTAAAAAAGGACGAAGTGCTTTATCCGTTGTCTAAATTTTTAAATGATTTTTTAAATAATTTGATTAGAAACTTTCTCAATGATGATACATGTTTTAAAGTATCGAACAAACAACACGTACGCCTCCATCAAGCGGCCTTAACCTCTTACATGAATACTGATTCTGATTATGATGAAGTAACCGAACTAATTGTTAATTCCGAGGAGACCGGCGCAAAGGAGAAGCAATGGCAATATTCTCGTTTGGTGTTGGCCAATGTGGATCAACGGCCGATATTAAACATATCGGGTATGCGCGATTTTGCACTAACTCAAAAGCGAGTACAAGAAGAAAACAATTGGATCGTATATTATGCCGGCCGAACGCAGCCTACCGAATTAATGACCGGAGATAGAGAGACAGACGAAAAACGTGGGATCTTTCATTATGGGATTGGTCGCGACAGAGGACTTGTAAAAACCATTTCATTATCCAAGACACAATCTAAATATCTGCAAGTAGTACGATTTGAACAAAATGGATTTGATGGTTTAGAACAATTGCGTCCAGTTTATGATGTCAACGTAGATGCATTTCCTATAGTTAATGCTTTTCCAGGCACTTATATTTTTGTGGACCCAAGAGGATGGGCTCCAAATACCGCTCCCTTTGGAACCACAAAAGGATTTGATTTAACTAAACTGGGAATTGGTGGATATCACATGATTATTCGGTCTGAACATAATTTTGGAATGGGCCTGGCCGAGAGTAAAATCACTGCAAAATGGGTAGCTCAAATAGATTATGAAGAAGAAACAGAAGCAGAAGCCGCCGGCGGCGATCAGTTGCCCGCAAAATGTCGAAGCGAACGCGATGCTCGGGCAACAAGTGTGTCGCTTTCGACCGACGAAGCCATAACCGCTTATAATAAAGCCAAATCCGCGGCAGCAATACCGCCCGACACGGTGTCGATCCCCACTGGCGATGCTAGTGACCCGGCCCCACCAGCGACCGATGAGAGTGCGGCGGCCACTCCCACAGCGGAAGATCCACCCTTCGACCACCCGGCGGTACCCTCCGCCACCCCAGCACCGGTCCCGTCAGGCCATCCCTTGGCAGGTAGAACTACGGGATGCTGGGTAGCAAGAGTTGTAATCCCAACACGGTGGAAAGAAGCTCGTACATACGTCATGTATTTATCGCCGCGGTGGTTCTATCATTTGTATATGACCTATGGAGAGCGCATTGCTGATTTTATTGAAAATAAACCATTTGTACAGAGTGTGTTGCGCCCACTTTTCTTGAAATTTGCCAACAAGGGTAGGGCTTATGAAGAAGAACAAAACTTGAAAAAAAGGAGTTAATATATGTCAACATTTTATGCGGAATCAAATGGCGAAGGCGCCGAAAATTTATTTAATAAACGAAACTACTATAGAGTGAAGGTGACCCAAGTAAATAATTTAACCAACATTGTGGATTTTAATGTGGGAGAAAAGTTTTTATACGGAAGAGTCAATCGCTGGTGGATGCCTATGCAATTTGCGGATACATTTTTAAAATTAAAGAATTTCAACAAAACGATTGGAGCCGTTGAAGGACTCTCCGGTGTTAATTTTGTGGTGGATGCCTTTAATGCGATGGCCACTCAATTTAAAAAGTGTGCGATGACAGGTAAGATTTCCAAAGATCAGCCTTTTTTGAGTGGTTTGACAGTCTTTAAGGCGTATGAAGATCCCACACGCAAATATGGTGATTTTTTAGAAATTCAAAACACGGCGCTAGCTAGCGCATTCCAGAGTCAACGAATACGCTTTCAACAATTTGATGAATTTATTGATGAGCTTCTGTTACAATTAGAAAAAGTTCTTCATGAATATCCCTACACGATGCCGGCATATGTTAAAAGCAAGTTTTGTCCCATTACCTGTTCTGGGCTTGCTATTGAGATTGCGGATCTTGATGCTGACAATGATCAACAAAAAATTGATGATTTTATTAATAATGTAAATTGGGACTTCTATGTAAACACATGTAATAGTTATGGATTTATGGTAGACAAATTTGTTCCTTGGCGCATTGTAGCAGACATCGGCGCTCAACAATTAATTGATAATTACGCCAAGCAATACATGGTCACTAACACTGATTATGTTATTAATATGGGATATCAATTGACACACGCTCCGTATTACGAAAAATTTAAATTTTATCTATTAAACTTATATAACCGTCTCAAAATGAGAAATTATATGGTAAGCGAGGCCTGCAGTGATGGAAGCACCGTTACCAAAATTATTACACCGGTTAATTATTCCATTACTAAATTGTTAAATAAATATAGCGAAGAATATTTTTTGAAATTATATTGTAAAATCCGCTTTATGGAAGAAGAATCAAAATTTGAAGAGTACGAAATGAATGCTTTAATTAATAAGACCATTGAAGTTTATCAAGCTAAAAATATTTATCGTGCATTATATAATTTTGAAAGAATTTTAAACAAACCATTTGACTATCGCGGCTCAATAAGTTATATTAGTAAACACATAGAAGCAGTTCGTGATTCGGAGGACTATTGATATTTCAAACGCTGGACGATAAAACAGCATGTGTTGGTGTGTATACGGATGGTAAGCTATATTTCGAAGATATCCCGGGGGATTTAACCCACACATGGAAATACACCGGCTCACTTAAAAACAAAAATGTAGAGTACGCATGGCTTTATTGCGGTGGGCGTAGCTTAGAGCAAGCAGCACCACATGACATGCTACCTGAATTGGTAAAAGCCCAACGACGATTTGGTGCTTATCTCAAATCTTTTAAAATAGCTAAGATTAATATGCGCCAACACTGTGTTTTTGATTTGGTGCCAGCCGATTTTTTAAAGCAGTTTTGCGAGATTAAAAATCAAATCACGAAATATGTTTTTGAAAATTATGATAAACCTCATCACTACGATCATTTAGCTAGCGTCCAAGAACTCTTATATAAGATTAAATATCAAGATTTGAATATCAACAACGAAGGTTGCACAAATCTTTTTTATAGAACCCGCGATAGAGAAAAAATTAAAAACCTACTTGATGGATATAAACATATTGATTATAATATTTTTGGAACCGTCACTGGCCGGCTAGCCACAAATCCTGATTCCTTTCCAATACTTACGATAAGACAAGACTATCGCAAAATTCTCAAACCTCACAATGACTTCTTTTTGTCCCTAGATTATAATGGGGCCGAGGTAAGAACCTTCTTAGGCCTCTCAGGCTTGGAGCAACCAATGGAAGACGTACACCAGTGGAACGTGGACAACATATTTAACCGGGAAATGGATAGAGACATAGCCAAAACTATCTTTTTTGCCTGGTTATACAATCCAGATTCAAAAACAATAGAAGGGGATCTGTATGACCGCACTAAGCTACTCACCCAGTGGTATCAAGACGGAATTATTAAGACGCCTTTTCATAGAAGTATCAAGGTGAACTCCGAGAAAGCCTTCAATTATTTATTACAGAGTACGACGGCAGATATAGTTTTAGAAAAAGCAGTCGCCATCGATAAGATGTTAGAAGGAAGGGAGTCTTTTATATCACACATTATTCATGATGAAGTTGTAATTGATTTAGCAGACGAAGATAAAGAACTTACACCAGAAATTAAAGAAGTCTTTTCCGAGACGTTGTATGGGAAATACCTGGTAAACCTTCAAGCGGGTAAGAATTATTTTGATTTAAAAGAGTTGAAGTTATGATTTCGATTGTTGGACTAGGAAACGCTGCGTCTGCTATTGCGGGCAAGTTTACTGACACTCCAAATTACAATGTATATGTAATGAATGACAAGATAGCGAGAACATCAAAATATAAATTTCGACTAAAGAGATATGAGAAGCCAGAAGAATATGAAGAGAACATTCCCGATGTAAAAAAGTTTTTTAGCACCCTTGATAAACATGTAGAGTTTTTGATTGTAGGGTCATCATATAGCTCTAATTATGCGCTAGGAATCCTCCAGCAGCTTAGACACAAAAGAGTCGACGTGATTTATATTAAACCGGATATTGAATTATTGACGGGGATCCCCAAATTATTAGAGAACATGGCGTT
>JGI25130J35507_1000658_pt1 | contig 11064 bp, 3 predicted proteins | sample ETNvirnome_2_300_FD_35507 | JGI IMG/M metagenome (IMG submission 35507)
TCAATCATATCCCCAAACCCTCAGATCCCTGAAGGGATACGATCTTTAGGTCGAAGACCAAGTCGAGTATCTAGATTCACAAAACTTTCAGGCCAGTCGTCCAAATACAAGATATCGTCAATTGCTAATTCAACTAGAAGTCCTCTTTCAAATCTTGAAAATTCTGAAAGTACCCTTCCTTCACTCAATTATGCTGTTGGATCTATACCTTCTGATCGAGTAAGAGTTGACAATGAATCTTACAGTAGATTTTTTAAAAATGTTTCAAATCCCTATACTGCACAGACGTCTGACAACTCGAGAGTTTTATTTTCCAATGTTTTTAAAACTCGGTTTAGAAAAATGAAATTTAATTTCACTATTGATAAACGGGTAATCGACAAGCACTCTCAGTTTAATGCAGTTGTCACTCTTAAAAATACTAAAGATCAGTATCTTGGTCATACTAAGTTTGTTATTGACTGTTCTCTTTTATCAAAATACCAGGATAATAGAAATCCTATTATCCTTCCTTCTCTATACGCGTACTCTAAGGGATCAAAAAACGTTATTACTTTACAAAACAGGGATCGTAGAATTAAATCAGTTTCTATTTTTAGAAAACTGATAGATCCCAATAGTTCTTCTACTAAAGTTGTTAATTCGTTTATTAACATAAGACAAATTAGGTTTAGTAGTCCAAACGATGTTAAAAGTATAACTGATAGAACTTCTGGAGTTCACCCTACAATATATCGGGCAGTCATAGACAACACCTTAGACTCCTTAAAATTTGTTGAAGCAATTGCTCCTGCACGTAAGAGAATAACTTTAGACTATGTTAATGAACACATTTCGTTTCAAGTAAAACAATTTAGCATTGAAGGAAGCAGGAAGGAAGCAATTATTGAAGTTTCTCTTAGTTCTGATGGCATATCGTCAATAGGATTACAAAAAATTAATAAAACTCTTTTTGAGAAAGAATTTTCTTACGTTGATTCTTTACATCCGAGAAAAATGGTGCGCAGTGGGGATTCTAGCAATACATTCACACATCAGGACATAATACCAGGACATATTTATGAATATCGAGTAAAACTTTACCTTAGATCTCAAGTTGAAAGAATGTCAAAAGATAAGTTAACCTGGAAAGTACCTTTAGTTCCACTTGAAAAGGATATAACTACAAAAATTGTTTCAAAATCTGGTGTTGGAATAAATACCAAAATAGAATTAAACACAGTTTCTCTTCCCAAGGATGTTGATATTCTTGCCAAGGCAGTTGAAGATAGAAACATTGAAGAATCGTCGGTTGACGTTGATCTTATTAAGTCTGATTCCTCTATCAAAGTGTTTGTCTACAGGGTAACCCGAACTGATCTTTTTACTGGAGAAGTTGTTGATTTTGGAACAATTAAGGGAAACACATTTTTAGAAAAAGACTACGCTCAGATTTCTATCGGTCGTCCAGTGATCCGGGGAAGAAGATATAGATATGACATTTTTACTGATAAAGTAGATGCTCAGTCATCTGGTCTGTCTACTGATCCAATGAGAAAACGAGAAGATCCTCTTACTGGTACTTTTTACAACTATGACACTCGAAAATCTGACCATCCCACCGCAGTAAGGGAAGGTTTGATTTCATCTCGCGAGACTAGAATGTCTAAGTTGGGAAACAATGAGTCATCATATTACACGACGGGAAACCCTGTTTCCTATATTGTAGGATCATCAGTAAACACTATGAGTTTTAAACAAAGCACAGTGTCGCCTAGACCGTTTAAGTCTAGCGAAATTAGGTGGATTATAGATGACCCCATAATGATAGATCACTTTGTAGTTAAGAGGATTCTTCCCGATTCACAAAAAATAATTTCTGTCGTACACTCACCAGATGCTTCTACTAACTACACCACGATCGATCGTCTTAGCGGGGTTCTTTTAGGAGCGACAGTTAGTTATGAAATAATTGCTGTTGATCAAAACATGAACGTGGTTCAATCTATTACCACGAAATCTTTGAGGGTTGCGTAACATGCCANGAGAACAATCAGGAAACACAGCTCAAGGAGGTCAGGGGAATAATCGTGGTGGAACCGTCGGTGGCGACGGATCTAATACTGATACTACTACAACTCCAGGTGGTCCGGTCCAGTTGACGTTCGGAGGGGGAAATATAAGCACTCATGTGGCCACTGTGGGGACCGGTGGAACCGCAGCGAGTCCCGGAGGTAGCAGCGGCGGTAATGGCGGCGTGACAAGTTTCGGGAGCCTGAGTTCGACCGGCGGCGGCGGCGGGCAGGGTGCGGCACAGGGCAGTGCCGGTGGATCCGGCGGAGCAGGTGGAAGGATTGATGCAGATACAATCAGCTTCTCGACGGCCAATTCAGACACGTTACTCGCGTGGTCTTCAAGTGGTAAGGACACCGGATACAGTTCTATAGACGCATCTGGTGTTATATTTGAAGACAGGAATAAAAAAGAAAGTGATCCAGATTCCAGTCGCGTCTCAGTCCGGACACAACTTGGAGCTGTAGACGAAGAACCAACCTCCAGTTGGGTGCTGGACCCGGACCCTTTCGCGGATGCTACTCTTGTCCAGGCCGACGACACCAATGATTCCGATCCTTATTCTCACGTGGGTCTCGAAGCGTACAATGGAGATCCTAATACCGACACCACCATGGCCGGTAACAGTTTTACTTTTGATCCTGACATTGGCATTGACGTCTTCGACTTCGATCCGATCATTCCGGCTGGAGATCCGACGCCTATTCCCCCGATCGATCCGATTACTCCTCCTGATGAAATCGATCTGGTAAGTGTTGGAGCTAGTATCGGTGACGGCGCCGCTGCGGGAGACCTCCCCTCGTTCATGAGACCACAGATAGTTTCAGTTATCGACTATCAAAAATCAAACAATCCTGACAATGATATCGGAGGGAAACTTTTTATTAACGATGATAAGGTGAGAGACAAGATGGATGTTACTCTCTTTTCAAGAAGTATTCTACAGGACTTAATAGAAACTTTCTTAGCGGAAATTCGATCGGAGACCATAGGAAACCCGAGCCTGGCAGAGGTCGTCGAGGAATTACGATCTCGTCGTACCACCTCTGATGATAACACTGAATCTGCCATGCATGGTCAGTGGGATCTGTGCCAGGCAATACTCAGGTTCATGGAAAAACTTTCCCTTAGGCGTCAGGTGCAGTATACATCGTCGAATCCATACAAGACCTTATTTGATGAATTTTGGACTACCATGTCGAACTCAGAGGAGCCATTTGAAGATCTCTCATGGGTCTCCGACTGTGTCGGAGATCTGACGGAGTGCACTCATAATAGTTGTGAATTGCACGACTGGTTCGATATTTACCGACCCGGGGGTTCAGCCGGTTTGAACGGAATCGGCTGCACCGAAACCGACCGAAATCAATTTTATGGCGGCAACGCCTACTCTTTCCATGTTGACCCTATTAGCGTTTCACCGTCGATCCATTTTGGTTCCAACACCTCTAACATGTTCGGAACTTCGCAAGAACGATACACCCAGGGCGACCATTTGCTCCTAGAGAAAATTGCAGTCCTTCTTGGTTACGGAGTGTATGATCCAGTCACGATCGACAGGTTCACGAAGCTACCAAGAACTGTTTTGGTGACTCAGATCCTAGAGGATCTAAGGATGTCCCTATCAGCAGTGGGAGCCCAGACTGCAATCACGTCTAACAAGCAGGCTGTCCACGGCGGCCTAGATCATTCCGCAGACAAAATAATTGCGTACTCCTTCGACGCCAGTTGGGGGAAGTGGGGTCCGTCCGGACTATACTTTAACGCCTCTCCAGAACAGCTCCTCCCGACGGAAATTCCACCTTTAGCCATCCAAGGGCCTAGTCAGACCCTTCCACTTGTCTTGCATAACGGTCACTTTAGAGGCGAAGTGCTGGATAAGTTAAACTTATCAGACTTTCCCGACGGGTGCCGCACCGGCGGTGATAATATGAAGCTTCGTACAACCATGTCCCTGTGTCAGATGTACGGCCGAGAGATGCAATTTTCTTGTGGTATGAGCTATGACTCCACGGCCGACACCTTACCACCTGGTATCCAAAGTTCACTGACCGCCGCCGGCGGAGGCCTCGAGGGGTACATCTTAGATGACCTCCTAGGAGTCCTACCCGGAGGCCCCGGCCACCGATCCGCGTTCAACTATCCCCTTGGCATCGGAGAAGGCGATAAAAGGTCGATTATGCAGTACCTTGGTTTAACGCTGTCCGATCCCGGGCAACCCACCGAAAGGGCAACTCTTCCGCTTGACACTGATTACGTTAAGTTCATAGGGTATCTCTTACAACCCACCGACATCGCCAACGGACAGACCGTCGCCGCGGGTGTGACAAACATGATGAACCACATACTAAGTGATCCGGATCCCTCCGGAGACCATTTTTTGAACTTTGATGCCGGTTCCGTCCTTCAGGCCCTGGCTAGCGAGTCACGAGATGCACAGGTCAACATTCGTAAAATTACTGATTACCTTGGGTACTGTCTAGGACGTACAGCAATAGTGGTTAATGATAGCCGTCCACCTGATACATTTGCTAAAGTTATGAACGGTGTCATTCTTCACATGATCAGGGCGTTTACCGGGTATACAGGAGGTACCAATCCTGGTGCAGATCCAGCAGAAAACTCGGCTCATTACGTTTTTAAATCAGCGACTGTTTACAAGGATGCAACTTATTTTGACCCTTCACACGCGTCCCCAGGACGGTCAGAAAGCCAAAGCCTGACACTCAACAAGATGCTTTTTGAACTGTTTATAGTTGGAACCATTGTTAACAATGGTAGCAGTCAATTCGCCCAAGACATGATCAATGGAGAGCTGACAAGGGTTTTTCCAGGAGACTTTCTTAGCCTCCACCCCAGTCTTGGAAATATCAACGTTGTGAACACCCAGACAGAGTCCGGCGGACTAATTGGGATCGGTTCCGGCGACCTTAGTTGGCTCAACATTCAAGATCTTATAGATTTTACTAATGACATGGGAGATCCCAATGCTTCGATGACGAACGCGCCTCCAATGAACTCATCCCTAAGAGGGAACGGCACTGCGGCGTTCTCGGGCATGCCGTCCGGAGGCTACCTACCATATCCAGTGGGTCCAGGATCTGGTCAGGGTGTCGCGAGCATGGGAACAATCATTGATCATGACATGAACGTTGCAGGTCTCGCCGACCCCGCGTATGCTGAAGTCTACCAGGTGATGTTGCAAAACGTTTCCACGTATTACAATCAGGTCATGCAGCCCCCAGGGTTCAATGTCCGCGCCGTGACTATCGGGGAAATCCTTGATCCGACTGATCCGGCTGACATGGCCACTATGATCGAAGAGACAAAGCAAGCCCTCCAGGGTCACGAGCTCGGGTGGAATTCGCATCCAGCCGCCACCCGCCCCAATCCTCTCACGACGGTCCTGGCATCCCTTTTAGTTAACACCTACGAAGGTCTTACAAGTGGTGGCCACAATGGAGTCCTCGACGCCACCCACACCAGGTTTAGGGGGGTTACCACAGGAGGGTTAGCATACACACTGTTCCAGGCCGGCATGTTTGGACTTTCTAGCATATGGGACTTTGACGATGGTGGGAACATATTCGTCGGCACCGCGATGACTACCGAGGACTGGTCAATACCCGATCCCGGCAACATGAGTGGTCAGGGGGACTACGCACCTGATAACACGAACGTGACTAGGTGTTTGGGTAACATGGCCGCGTGGTCCAGGGCGATTCAACAGTATAGTAAAGACGTGAACTGGCCCACCGACACCAACCATGGGTCTAAAGTTAATCACATATTCGGCGCCGACGCCTTCTACTTTGATGACTGGAACGAACTAAGTGGTCAGGCCAGCGCCGCTTTACTATCCGCGTCTGAAGCAGGTCTCACCCCCGGTGGTTGGCCGGCGAACATGTACGACGTGACCGTCGATCCTGAGGCCCAACAGATTCGAGGGGCCTGGGTCACCGGTATTAATCATGGTAGTAAACACGCTCGAAACGCCTTTAGGGACATGTTTGCCGATGAGCAAGCTTGGATGGTGACCCTTATGGCCCTTCAATCGATCGGGAATATAAGATCGTTCAAAGCTGATAAAGATCACCTCTCGGACCAGACCCATACAACTTACGATATTATGCGTATAAGACAGTCCTCGCAGGCGGTCTTGGAGGAACTGTATCCCCTAGCCGTGTCGTCAGAAGCTATACCTGAAAGTGCACCGTTTAACACTTTAAAGTTTAACACCCCAATATTACCTGCAATCACAACTGAGAGAGAGCTCTTGCTTCGAGACGTTGTCTACACGTCGTTAATTCAGTGCTGTGTGAACTCGTCTAATTCTTCGGGGATGCTTACAGTTAAACGGGGCGGCCCCTCGGGCTCAGACACTTTGAGAGTCAACTCCTTTGACCAGATAGGAAAAATTCCTAGCTGGCTTGTTCGTAAGTTCATGGCCGCCTTCCTGGAACACCAACAAGCTGGCGCCACCGACTTCACGGTGCCCCGCTTCTCAACTAGTTCTACCTGGCCGGTGCTGACTGCAGGGTCGAGCTGGGGCGACGACAAGGAAGCCAACGCTAAGATAGTGACAGTAGGAATACCACCTTTCTATGCTGAGAATTTTCTTAACTGGTACCCAGTTCCTATTGGGAATCAGGTTTCCATTCAGGATCTTCCAATTTTTCCTACCGATCCTCTCCTGAATGAAACCACCCCCGGCGGCAGATTGTCACCCATTCCAGCCCGGGCCTCAAGGGTCAATATTAATATCTACAAGAGGGATCTCCAGTATCCTGAACTTGTTTTCGTACCTCAAAGGTGGGAATTTGATTTGGGGCTCACTAGTTGGAACATGCTTCCACAACGCGTCCTGGACGACGACGCCGGCGACGCAACTATTCAGGACAATCTGGTCATAATGGGGAGTTTTGGAAATCTTTCACTGGACTACGATGAGTCCACCATCGATGCCCTAGGATGGACGGNTTTCAAGNACCGACTTAGGTTTAACAGGCCACTCTTCGATCAGGCCATCGCCTCGGCCGGCCCATCTGGTCGTCTCGTTGCAGATGTTAAACAAAATACCACCCGGACGACGAACCAGGGCATGCCTCCTGAAATTGTAATCAACCATTCCGTTAGCTTTTTTCTTGAGACTTATCTTAAGCTTCTCACAGGAATGTCTGTTACCGAGTCATCACTCCTTAAATCTGATAGGCTAGGTGCTTTAAGTGACCCTGTTGAAGCCCGAGTTTTTCGAAACTTGATAGATATTCACATATTGGAAAAATATGGGCTTACTCTCAATGAACTACGAGACTCAGTTCCCACAGACACGCCCGAAGGCCAGCAGCTACTTAATCTTTTAACTGCAATTGATCTCCACGGTGATGTTTGGACATCTCTTCTTAACTCTGAAATTGCTGGACCCATCGCCGAGATTGGCGAACGTCGCGCCTTAGAGCTTTCTAGTGACCTTAAGATGCTGATGACGTTGTTTAAATCAAAGTCCGTTTTTTCCGGTGGTTCGGCCGTCGCAGGAAAAATACTAGGTCCTAAGATGTTTGACAGGGTGTTTCATATACTAGTAGATCCGGATAAGTTTATCATCGATAAAAATTTAACCGACATGACAAGTACAACAGTGCAAAATCTTATCACCAACCACTTCATCAAAGTAAAACAGGATACCATGGGAAACCCTCAATATAAGTTGCGTCCTCGAGTGTCGGCCGCCCAGGGTGGCGTTGAAGACTATGAGACAAGTGAGCTTTTTGTAACAATGAGCCCGGGATCTCTGCCTAGTTGGGCCCCGTAGAGGATTTAATGTATTTTAGTTTTTGGAAATATTAACAATGCCTTTTTTAGAAAGTTACCCATCACCAGCAGCTCCTCTTCTTGATTTTCCAGGTGTGGGTGATCCTGAAGGTTCTTTTGTGTATGCGAGATTTGAGGCCGACGAGATCTTCCTTCCTGCACAAGATGGTGCAGGAAGGGTTATTTTTACTTCAGAAACTGCGCCTAATCCATCACAAATTGGCCTACCTGTTCCTCTCGGAAACCTCCCCAGATATGTTAGTTTAACCTGGACACCTCCTATTGCAAGAACCTTAGGCTCGCCTGGATTCACATCATTCAATCCAGGAGATTCAATTCCCGCAGCTCAGATTGCTGTTGATGAATTGATAAATGCGGCCGGTTCCGATCCACAACTTGCGGTCGCCCAGAATGCTCAGAATTTTACAACAGATAGCGTTGCTAGTCGAAACAGATTTGCTTCTGTTGTTTTTCGCGACGACGCCGGAGATCAGAAGATCCTCAACCTTGTGCTACTTACAGCTGCAATAATTGATCCGGATCTTGTTGACGCTGCAGGATTTAATCCTTTTAACAACAGTGACGGTTTTGATCTATTAGAGGCAGCTTCTTCTCTTAACGAGGGAACAGGGGATGACGTTTCAGGAAACATCATCCTGGATGCTTTAAACACCCTTGCTAACAACCTTGTAGATCCTAGCGAATCGAACCTTAACAACCTGCCTGAAGGAGTTCAAACAATATTTGACAATGCTAGTAAGCTAGCTTTACAAGGTCAGATTAACTCTTCTTTTTGCGCATCTCTTGTTAGGTCCGCTGCAGATGACGTTTTCTCTCTGTTAGAGGATGACCTAGGACCTCTAGTTACTATTGAATCTCCTTCCACATCACCCGGACCTTTCACTACGTTTCAAAACGAAGCAAGGGTTAACATGTCAAGTGCAGATGCTACATTAAGTTCCGCGGATTATGACCTATTTTTTACGTTGCCGTCTGACGTATCTAACAATTTAATGTATGGAACTTTATCTTCCGGTACGGGTTCGTCGGCCCTCTTTGGGTACATTATCCACAAGTACGAAGTTACTTCGGCCGGCTCAATAGTGGCAGCTCAGTCATTGTTCGCTTCACCAGGTAACATAGGATTTCTTGCTGATGGTGCTATTAGGTATGGAAGTAGATATGATTACCTCATTAGGCCTATTTATTTGACGTATTTTCAAGGATATGAACTAGATGCCAGCCTTGCTCCCGTACCTGTGATCGTTCCAGCCCTCGTCTCAGGAGACCCTAGTCCTGTAATTCGAGTTAATTGCCAATATGCGTTTAGGCCTGAACCTCCTGTAGATTTTCTCGCTAGATGGGACTACATGAAAAGTGGATTACGGTTGACGTGGTCTCCACCAATTACGGAGGCTGCTGGGATTATCCTTAGGTTTCAAGTTTTCCGTAGAAGAAGTATAGATGATCCATTTGAAATAATAAAAGAGATTAAATTTGATCCTCGGACCCCTGAACAGGTGGATCGTTATACATCAATTTTTGAAAATGTCTCACCTGACATTGTAGAAGACGTGAAGTCGACATCAGGTCGCTACTATCCAAAAACTATTTTTGTCGATACAGATTTTAAGTTTGACAGTGACTTTATATATTCGATCTGTGCTATTGATGCTCACGGAGGAAGTTCTGCTTACTGTAACCAAATTAGAGTTAGGTTTGATCGGTTCGGGAACAGGTTGATAGTTAATCAGGTGGTTCCTTCCGGATCTCCAAAACCGTATCCTAACTTTTTACTAAGGGGAGGTGCGTTTGTTAATACCATACAGTCTTCAAGGAGGAATAAAATGTCAGTTTATTTCGATCCCGAGTTTTTAGAAATATCAGGACGACGAGACCCGACGGGCTCTGGAATTCCACGACCTCTTGACCCCCATCCTTTTCTTTCAACAAAAATTCCTAGCAACAGTGATGATTTATCAAATCGCTATGTAATTAATATCATAAACGCTAGTTTACAAGAAACTGATACCGTTGAAATATATATTAACGATCATCGATCAGGTGCACCAGCACCGTAATAGGAGAGTTTTACATGGGATTTCTAGATCATTCAACAAACAATGTTCAGGCAGACGCTGTTCTTACTGATCTTGGAAGAGAATTTCTTTCAAGAAACGATGGGTCGTTTTCCGCTTTTAAGTTTGCCGTAGGTGACGCTGAAGTATCATACGATATCATCCAAAAGTACGGACGAACTATCGGAAAAGAAAAGATTGAAAAAAACACTCCAATTTTTCAGGCAATTACTGACAGGGCCCAGGCTCAAAAAAGTAAATTAGTGTATATATCTAATCCAAATTTAGTTTATATGCCGACGATTTATTTAAACCTTGCAGGATCCACAGCTACGTCTGTGGCTTTAACTACAGCTGGAAGCGTTACAACTTCAACTGTTAAAGTTGAACAACGAACTTCTGCAGCTTCTATTCAGGTTGATCCGGACCTTGTCGATGAGACGTTTGACGTTGTTATGAGAGATGACTATCTTTTTATACCTTCAAGCTCTCCAGTAAGCAAAGATTCTGATAATAGATCAACTTACTCCTTGCAGAGAACTGGACCTTTGAATAGTTATGGAGGAAGCGTTCTTCAATTTAACTTACAGACAAAGTCTTTATCAGATGAACAGTTTAATCTTTTTGATGGACGGGCCATTGTTGAAATAGTTGGAACTAAGAGTGGAGCCGTAACCCAGTTTGAAGTTACGATCACAAAAACGTAGATCGGGGAAGTTTAGTACATGGCAACATATAAAGAGTTAGGTCCTAACGACATAAAGTCGGCAAAGTCTTTTCTCAACCAACTTGTCGATGTGATCCAAGAAGATATATCAGGATCCACGACTAGAAGAAAGTATCAGGTCTTTGTTACAGGTGGAATTGGTCCTGGAGTGACCTCGTCGATGTTTCACACTGTTTACGATCAGGATTACAGTCTACAGACGTCTAATGCTGTCCTTGACATGACAGTAGGACTCTTCCAGTCTAGCTCTACTGCTTTATCCAATTCTTTGGGACTAGATTCAGCAGGGAAGAGGTTGTACCCATCTAACAGTGTGATGATGAGAGAAAAGGTGGACAACTACAGGCAGTTTGCCCAGGTGTTGTTAGGAAATGCTGACAACCAGTTTATGGCACC
>JGI25130J35507_1000660_pt1 | contig 11054 bp, 9 predicted proteins | sample ETNvirnome_2_300_FD_35507 | JGI IMG/M metagenome (IMG submission 35507)
AAACATGGGTGGATGCCATCAGTTACATCTGTGCTAGATATAATGGCTAAGCCAGGGCTGGATCAATGGAAAATTAACAAGGCCATTAGTGCGGCTCTATCATTAGATAGGTATGAAGCGGAAACAGATGAAGAATACAGAAAAAGAATCTTAGAACATTCTAGAAAAGAATCTAAGGAAGCCTCTGAGAGAGGGACTAGAATCCATAGCATGTTAGAGAAATCTTTTAAGCAAGAAGAAAAACCTGAAGGAGAAAATGAAGCTATCTTTAACTCTGTTAAGTCACTGTTAGATATAAACTGTGGTGAACAAGAGTGGGTGTCAGAGGTAACATTCTCTGAGCCGCATTTAGGCTATGGAGGAATGGTAGATTTAATCTCAGATGAGTGGGCTATAGATTTTAAAACAAAAGAGTTTGGAGCTGACCATAAACAGTTATCTTATGAGTCTATGGCTTACCAACTAATTGCCTATGCAGTAACAGGATTAGATAAGAGTTACAGAGATACCGGAGAAGCAANCGTTAGGAGAATGGCTAATATATTTATTAGCTCTACGAACCCAGGACTATCGGTGTTCCACGAATGGAAGAAGGAAGACTTTGAAAGATACTGGGAAATTTTTAGTTCATCATTAACATTATGGAAAAATGTTAAACAATACTGGCCGGAGAAACACAATGAAGGGAATTAATAAAGCTATTATATTAGGGTATGTTTGGAAGGAACCCACAATACGTGCTACTAAAAATGGTAGCAAGATAGCGCAAGTAGACATGGTAACAGAGTCAGGTTACGGGGAGTATAAAAAATCTGATTGGCATAAAGTAATCTTCTATGGCAAACAAGCCGATGTGGTGGATTCTTATGTAACTAAAGGTACTAATTTATATGTCGAAGGATCAATTGATTACAGAAAATATACAGGCAAAGATGGTATTGAAAAATATACTACAGATATAAAAGGTTTTATATTACAGATGATCAATAGTCCTGACGCTTACAAGGAGGTGGAAACTCCCCCCGAATATAAGAAAGAAGTTTCTACAGGTATGAAAGAAGCTATGTCTGATATATCTAATCAGGTAGTAGCTGATGACATACCATTCTAAAGGCGAACTATTTGATGAGGTAATGTATAAACTCGCAAGAGAAATATACAAAACAAGACTGGAGGGCTCAGAAGAAAGTACCAAATCTTGGGAGGAAACATTTCTAAAGCACTCCGGCGTAACAATAGATGAGTACATAAAGTACGCTCAAGAAAATAACCTTAAAGAGAAATACATAAATGCTGAAAGAACATGATAGGTATACAGATAAAGATGACAGTGTTATAATAGAGATAACAGAAGATAATTTTTCTTTGCCTAAAAGAGCTACTAGAATGGCAGTAGGGTATGATCTCTTTGCTACATCAGATAACGCCATAAGGCCATTAGATAGAAAACTAATAGGTACTGGAATCAAACTACATATGCCAGAAGGAATTGAAGGACAGATAAGGTCGAGGAGTGGGCTAGCACATAAGTATGGAGTGTTTGTTTTAAATTCACCAGGAACAATAGACCCAGATTATAGAGGAGAGATAAAGGTATTACTATGCAACATGGGTCACATGCCTTTCGACATATCAGAAGGAGATAGAATAGCTCAACTTGTATTTAGCAAATACGAAACGCCATCATTTAACCACACATCAATCTCTCATTATGAAAGAGGTGAAAAGGGATTTGGTAGCACAGGTATCAGCAAGGAAGATATTAATGAATGAATTTAATACAGAGCTAGGANCAACAACATTTAGAAATAAGTATGCATCTAATACTTTTGAGACATGGAGGGATAGAGCGCATACTATTGTAGACGATGTCTGCGGAACACGCAACGGCAAAGACATGCCGGTTATGTCCAAACAAGATAGAGATTATCTAATAAAGATTATAACAGAATTAAAATTTCTCCCTGGTGGGCGTTATATATACTACGCAGGAAGGGATGCAAGCTTCTGGAATAATTGCTACCTACTAAGATTAATGGAGGACTCAAGAGAGGAATGGTCAGCCGTAACACAAAGAGCAATGTCATGCTTGATGACAGGAGGTGGTATTGGTATAGATGTAAGTATTGCTCGCCCAAGTGGGAGGCCACTACGAAGGACAGGTGGCGTAGCTTCAGGTCCGCTTCCGCTCCTAAATGTTATAAACGAAGTGGGTCGCAATGTTATGCAAGGAGGGATCGAGGCGGTCAGCTATGTACGGTTCCTTAAACTGGCAACATGAAGATGCTCAAGATTTCCTAAAGATTAAAAACTGGCACTATTCTAAAGTACCTGGAACAGGACTATCATTAGCAGAGGTCAAGCGTAATAATTTTAATTACCCAGCCCCTCTTGATATGATGAACATCTCTTTAAATTACGACGATGAATTCCTTAAAGAAGTAAGTAATGATAGAATGCCTGACATATTTATGGAAAACTGTAAGCAGGCAATGATGACGGGAGAGCCAGGGTTTAGCTTTAACTTTGGAGACAAGCAAGATGAAACCCTGCGTAACGCCTGCACAGAAATAACATCGAGCGATGATTCTGATGTGTGTAATTTAGGAAGTATCAACATGGGTCGAATAGAAAACATAAAGGAATTTAAGGATGTTGTTAACGTGGCTTCTAAATTTCTAGTATGCGGGACTATAAGGGCACACCTACCTTATACAAAGGTAGAAGAAGTTAGGCAAAAGAATAGACGCCTGGGTCTAGGCTTAATGGGAATGCATGAATGGTTACTTAAGTCTGGATATAAATATGAGATGAATGATGAGCTAAAGAAATGGCTTAAGATATACAGAGATGAATCCGAGAAGGCTGCTAACGAGCACTGTGATAGGTTCTTCTTAAGCAGGCCCAAAGGATATAGGGCTATAGCCCCGACAGGTAGCATCAGCATCCTCGCTGGCACCACCTCTGGAGTGGAACCAATCTATGCTGTGGCTTATAAAAGAAGATACTTACAGGAAGGAACCAAATGGAAGCATCAGTTTGTAGTAGATGGGGCTGCCCAGAATCTTATAGACCAGGGAATTAAACATACGAATATAGAATCAGCTATAGATTTAGCAGCTGACCCGGAAAGAAGGATAAAGTTTCAATATGAATTACAGAAGTATGTGGACCACGCTATTAGTTCTACCCTTAATCTCCCTACTTATGGCACCGAACTAAACAACGAAGGAACGTTGGAAAAATTCTCGAAGATAGTATCTAAATATGCGCATGGTCTTAGGGGCCTCACACTCTACCCCGAAGGTAGTAGAGGAGGGCAACCAATAACAGCCTGTGATTATGAAGAAGCTCACTCAAAGAGAGGGGTTATCTATGAAGATAACAGCGATGAACAATGTATGACAGGGATATGTGGAATATGACACAAAAACAAGAGTGGTGGAAATGGCACAAGTTAAACCCTAATGTATATGAATTGTTTAAAAAGTTTACATTTGAGGCTATCGACAAAGGACACACTAGATTCTCACATTGGCTTGTAATGAATAGGATTAGATGGGAAACATCTATTGATACAGTAGGAGATGAATTCAAAATACGCAATGATTTCATAGCTTACTATGCAAGATTATTTATGCACGAATTTCCAGAACATAATGAAATTTTTGCAATCAAGAAAATGAAAGAAGATACTACACCATGAAAAAGAAAGAGCCAAAAGACTTACTGATAATACCTGACTGTCATGCTGCGCCTGAGTATGATAACAAAAGATTCTCAGCGCTTGGCAACTTTATAATAGAACAACAACCAGAAATAATAGTTTGCTTAGGAGACTTTGGGGATATGCCTAGCCTATCCTCTTATGATAGAGGCACCAAAGGATTTGAAGGCAGGCGATATAAGAAAGACATACTATCGGTTATAGATGCACAAGAAAAACTCTTTGCGCCTATAAAGAAATTCAATGATGTTAAAAGAGAAAGAAAGGAGAAACAATATAAACCAAAACTACACATGTGTCTTGGTAATCATGAAGATAGGATAGAGAGAGCTGTCAACTCGGCACCGGAATTGGAAGGAGCAATAGGATTAAGCGACTTACAATATGAAAAGTTTGGATGGAAGGTAACACCTTTTAAGAGTTGCCTATCCATAGAGAACATAATCTTCTCTCACTACTTTACATCTGGCGTAGCAGGCAGACCTATAAGCTCAACCCATGTAGGGTTTCACTTAGTATCTAAACTGCACTGCTCAGCGGTGCAAGGACATTCGCACTTGTATAATCACGCAGAACAAACTAGACCAGACGGGCAGAAAATCTTCGGGTTATCTGCAGGGTGCTATTCACATCCACACTATTCTGAAAGTTGGTGTAGAGATACAGAGTATAACTGGTGGAGGGGAGTGGTTTCATTAAAGGGGTTAGATGGAGAAGGCTACTACGATGAGATTAGTTCTATAACCCAACGTAAACTAACCAGGAGTTATCTATGAGCGAACTAAAGAGATGTCCATTTTGTAATGGTGTTGCTAATGCAGGGTTATTCCTGGTCGGTTGCCCGAAATGCAAGATGACATTTCCATTTGACCCACAAAAGAAAGGAGCTATGAATGAAGCAATAGATAAGTGGAATAAGAGAAAGACGGATGATTAGAACAGCACTAGAGTTAGTTATCTGGTATGCTTGTTATATTTTCATTTCTGGTTTTATTGCCTACTTGTTTTTGGGATGAGATACTTGTCGCCCCCGAAAGGGGGCGTATTTTTTTAACACACCCACGAGGAAATGCATGGGTAGCAAACCAATCACCACTCTCATCTTTCGTACACGCAACCTTGATAGTATCCTTATCTTTATATATAAGATATCCATAAGTATAGAAAGTTGGAGGAATAACCTCCTCAAGTTTTTCCCACCCACACGTTGCAAATATATCACGCCACTCTACCTCTACTAGTAAAGGCTTCTTTACTTTCACTAGAATAACCTTTCAAATCTCTTGAGACTTTCAGCCCACTTCCTATGTTCTTGTATGATTTTAAACATATGTTCTCTGTACTCATTAGCAAGTCTTTCTCTCTTTTCTCTGCTCAAGCTTGGATCACTCAACATCCGCTCAGCCCGTTGCTGTATTTTTCTAATCTCTCTCTCCTTAAAATACAAAGCAGTTTCTACATCCTGTGGACCCAGCTTCTGACGACTGACGCCGAACCATGAAAGAGTAGCATCCTTCAAAGTATACCTTGGTAGGCCATCCCTATCTATATTACCATCAAGAATATCAGCAGCCATCATAGTTTTAATTAATGGTCCGCCTCCTGTGATAATATCTCCCGCCTTATTGCGAGGCGTAAGCATTGGTGGAATCATATAACTAGCTACAAACATCATCATATCTTGATACCTTTGATGCACTGGATCAAACTCATTATATATAGGCTGTCTAGTAAAGGGGTCCTTATTAAGTTTAAGGGCAANAGGTATTTCAGCAGGCCCTGTAAACATCCCTATGCTCTTATAGATAGCATCACCAAATTCACCCTTCGCTACATTCTTAGCAAGAGCTNCATGAGCACCCCAAGGTAAGAAGAAACTTACATCCCACGCCTGCCANCTGTTGTTCTCATCCTTATACGGAAAGACCATGGTGCTAAACTCTTTCTCCATATAGTCAGGTAAGAAATCCATCAAAGCGTCCCAATCACCCTCATCCAGGTCATCATTCTGAGACAAGAACATTTCCATTAGCAGGTAAGGTAACGCAGCATATTTAAGGGAAGCGAANGGATGGTTCTTTATATTTCTAGCCATCTGAGCCATCACCTTTGCATTAAAGGTAATAAACGGAGAGCCTAACGGTAGGGTCCTTAGCATCCTAATGCCCTGTGAAACATTACCATAGTCTAGAAGCGCTTCATTAGCTAGCTTAGCTGCCTCAACCTCTTTCTTGCCATGATTCTCCATGAGGTCTATCATCTTAGCAACCTTAAACAATACCTCTGTCTTCTGGTATGCCCTGCCTCCAACATCCCCATAGTCATTAAAGAATATCCTAGCTCTAGCCCACATACCCTCNAAGCTATCTCCTTTAGCCTTTACTGTAGCTAACTCCCTATCAATCTGACCCAGTTCTGTAGCTGCAAACGTAGTTGTTTCAAGACCATACTTTCTAGCAAGCTGCATGTATTTACCATTAGTAGATACGTCATGCATTGCTTTGCTTACCGCNCCAGGAATCCTTAAGAAGTTTGTCCCAGATACATTCATTAGTATAGCATTAGATATCATATTCCTAACCTGAGTGGGAATATTCATTGGGACTTTAGTATACTTAAAAGTTGTCTGCGCTCTGCCACTCCACTTTAGTAGCCATCCCCATGTAGGATTACCTGTTATGCCAAGGCCATTTATATCATTCCATATATCCTTATGCACCCACAGCTCACGCATAGCGCCGTACCTAGGAGAGTCAGGAACCTTCCTNTAGTTATCCATGTTAAGCCCACGCATATCTACACTAACCTGATCAGCTGCTGCATTCATTTCTGAAGAAAGTTCTAGCATTTCAGCCGACCTTGCGGGGTCAACCCTCTTGCCAGCATTAGCTCTGGTAGATATATCCGACGCCAGATTCTTAAAATAAGCGGCTGTCCCTATCATATTTCTGAAGGTCATTATCTGACCAGGCAATACCCATTTGTTATTACCAGGATCNCTGGCTATATAGCTAAGGTATTCTATGATAGCTAAGTCACTACCTGCCATAGTAAGATACCTGCCAGCCAAGAATGCTGGATCATCTATACGACCAGATATAACATCATTCAGAAATTTCTCATGATCTTTTCTATGTTTAGTATACGTAAGACTTGACGCTCTAAGACCACCAATACCTATCCTATCACGCCCACCCATTACGTGTTCCATATAAACACGGGGTAAATACTGGTTCTTCCATTCAGCATATTGAGCATCAGTAATAAGACCCGCAGCAACTAGCCTCTCACCCATGCTAGCTATCTCTTTCTTTGTCTCGATTACCTTTTCCTTTATACTGACAGATGGAGCTGTAGGGCCAGCCCTGGCTCCTCTTACTACAGTTCTATGTTCAGCAAACTTAACCTTTCTAGTTGGGAGTTTAGACGGGTCAGCATTCCTGGTAGTAAAGTATTTATATATGGCTTTCTTTTCTGTGGGTGTAGCCTCGTTAAGAACATCAAAAACTATCCTACCTGTGTTAGCCCATTCTCCTACCTTTCCCTTGGTAAGCATACGTTTAGCCTCTAAAAGAGTATACCCTTCTACAGCCATCAAAGGTTCAATCCTTCTCTGCATCCACTTAAGCGCTGAGTTTGCACGAGCAGTCCCAATCCTAGACTTAACAACCTCTCTAGCTGTCTCTCTTTCTAACCTTCTAGACTCAACTATAGCAGAGGAATTAGGTTGACTTATAACTTTCTTAGTAGAGAATATACCAGTACCAGAATCAAATGATAGATCATCAACAGATTTATATTGGTTATCATCCAGAAGAGTCCAGCTTTTACTACCAACATCTTCTGCATCATTGGTATATTCTATTGAATCGTAACCCTCTTCTTTTAAGAGCGCTCTTAATTCCCTAGAAAATTTTGCCTCTAAGCCAAACNCTCCAGCTATATCACTCTCATCAAGTAAAGACCTCCTAGTTCTAGCATTGCTTCTAGCAAGCTTAGATATCTTCTCCCATACAACCTCTTGTGCCTCTGGGGAATTGTATGCTACACCCCCCCTTAGAACTCTATTAGCATGAGTAAACCAAGAAGTTGGGTCACTAAAGTTTCCTAGGTCTCCAGCTATAAAAGGATTCTGTACATTTATATATCCACGCCTTATATTAGCCCCCTTCTCAAACCATGTGTAACCAACCTCTTTCTGCATACCTAATGAATCAAATAAACCCTGAGCATCAGCTAAATTATCTGATGTTCTTAGTCGAAGCTTAGGGTCCCAACTAATAGCTATCTTGTCTAGGTCACGATTAGAAATCCTAGCCTCCCACCCAGGTTTCCACGCTTCCACCTCATCAGCTAACTCAGCCAAGGCTTCACTCTCTTGGATTGGCTTATCTCTAAAGTGTTTTGATGCAGCTATATTAATAGCAGCAATAGAGGTTCCTACATGTAATCCAAGTTGGGTCTTCTCTATTAGAGGAGCGCTCCAATCGCTAGAAGTTCCATGATACACAGGTTCTTTCATTATAGAACCATCTAGAAACTCCTTCCTTTTCCTATCCCTAAGCTTAGACATATTCTTGGAATCGCCATGCCTTTCTAAGGCTAGTATACCAGAGTGCCAAGTAGAATAACCAATAAGATTTACAATATCATCAAGAGTTATATTTGAAGCATTCATATCAGTTCCAAATACCTTATTGAAAAATGTTCTAAATGCATCCTTTATCTTATCTAGTAATCCTTTTCTAGAAGGAGAGTCTAAGGCTGGTTGCTTGATCTCTACTACATGAGCAAGAACCTCTTCCCAGAACTCACGCCTACCGTGGAAATTAATATGCTTGGCTGCTGGGTCAAACGGTCTGCCAGAATCAGCTTTCTTATACTCATAGTTACGCATTACCCTAGCAACAGCTGTATTAACTATGTCGTCCCCATTCTGCCCTAACTTATAAAGCTCATCTAGAACTGAGTTCCATTCGCTACCGCTGAATACATCTCTACCAAAGTGTACCCCTACCTCATGGAATAACAACCCTCTTACATCTTTGGCAGTCATGTCAGAAGGGAGTTTATCTCGTATAAAACTGATAGTTCCATCGCCTCTAGAAACAAAAGCCTGTGCAGTATCAGACGCACCCATATCCTTTGCTTTGTTTCTGTCTATGAAGTTTATAAACCCTATCTCTTCTAGTCGTCTTGCTCCCTTATCCCCAAAGATACTTCTAACCTGAGACCTAACTAACTTCTCTGCCTGCCCAGGAGAATGGAATGTTGTTGTCTTGTTAAGACGCCTGCTCTCTACAACATCATCGTTCTCTTTCGTTTCAGTCAGATCAGCTTTTGTGTATGCATCCTCCATAGGAGAGACATACCACTCCATTATGGAAGCGGCAATATCTTCTTTCTTTCCTTTGGGGTTATAGTTAAAGTCGGGATTTAAAGCTTTAATATTAGCTGCTAGACTTTTAACTTCATCGACTGAATAGCCGTTTTGTGATGGTGGGGTGGTTAACTTACTGTGCAGGTCAGCTGGATTCTCATTAGCTAGAATAGAATCAACGCTTACCTTATCTATAGACTTCCCTTTTTTTCTATCGGCTCTCTCTCTTGCATACTGACGATCTAGAGCAGACTCTTCATTGGCTATCCCATAGCCAAACAGCCTGTCAAACTCTGCCTCAGATATCTCTCCTTCTTCTGCGACTTCTCTTCCTACTCTAGCTACATCAGCTTGATACATCTCATCTGTTTGTTGCTCAGCTGTCTGCTCTTCGTCTACTACTTCTGCCTCATCAAGGCTTAATATCTCTACATCCTCCCCAAATATATTGGCTAAGACTGCCCTATAATTGCCAGAATTTATTTCTAGTTCGCTAACTGTTTCAGCTTCAGTAACCTTATCAAATTCTACCTCTAATTCTGGGTATTCATTATATAGCCTAGCCCATTCAGAAGAAGTAGCATTTGCAACATCAAGACCGGGCTCTTTATCCTTTAAATATTTTTCAGCGTAATCAATAAAATCACCTGGAGGAGGACTAGGAAGGTTATCTACATCAACCTCAATACGCTTTATTTTTGATGGAGGTATTACCTCAGATGTTTTAACTGTTAAATAGTCTGGGGCAAACGCCCTTGTTATTTGTTCACCAGATACAGGCCCATCAAAAATAATTCTGAATGTCCCATCAGCATATACCTTTTGATCGGCATCCTCTACAGAAGACCCCACTGCTAATCCTTTTTTTGCAATACCCTTTAAGTCATTNAATGTCTCTGTGGAATGCGCTGTTTCTAGAATACTCCTAACATCTGCCTCATCTACATCAACCGCTACTTCTTCATCTACTTTTTTTTTAGTATCTAGGAAGTCTCTGATAGGGCCAGTGTTCTTTCCTTTGTCATCTAAAAAATCTACCCATCTTTGGAGGCTCTCGTCAAAGTCAGCCTGGGTTGCACCTGGTATTACAGTAGATTTATAGTTCCTTCCATCATTAGTGGCGAGGTCTTTTATCTTCTTACGCCACTTTACTATGTCATCCTGCTGTTCTTCAGTAAGTCTTTTCCTGGCTCTCTCTCCACTTAGAAGTTTTTGTATCCTGCGCTTATAAGACTGCTGCATTTTTAAGTGCTTCTTGGTCATTGATAACGCCCATGCTAACTATCTTGGGGTCAAGGTCAGCGCGAGTAGAAATTTCATTACCTAAAAATACGTGGAAGATTTCTGGGTTAGCATATATAGATGCGCTGATAGCCTGCGCTTCTTCTTTTGTCGAAGCCATGAATGGAGTAAACGTGTTGAACCTTGAAATGCTTACTTCGTTCTTTCTAAAGCTAGTCTTTTTCTGAGCATCCGGACTATCAAGGTCGCGCTTTTCATAAGATACCGTAATAGAATTTCCATCAAGATCAGTGGCCTCTTCTATTACTTCTCTTTCTAGTTCGCTATCTATTTTTACATTAGGATTTTTAATCCCTTTCTTGTCATTAAGAGTTGGGAGAGGCATGGTAGCGAGCGCCCTCCTTGTAGGACGTAGCACAACACGAGCCCTAGTTTGACTGTCAAGCCCTCTTTGCACGGCTGCTTTAACTCTAGCCTCACCTCGTTCAACGCCCGCTTGCTCTTTTAATCTATCCTCCTGTATATCTAGTAGGGCATTCTCAACATCTTCATCAGTTACCCTGTTAGCAACATAACGCGCTCTATCTCTCTCAGCAAACCGCTTATAAGGCTTGCCTCTAACCAGAACCACATGAGGCTTCTCTTTATCAGGAGCTGGATCGTACTCTATTTTAACCGGGACCTTCGCTGAATTAATGGTTTCCT
>JGI25130J35507_1000662_pt1 | contig 11041 bp, 8 predicted proteins | sample ETNvirnome_2_300_FD_35507 | JGI IMG/M metagenome (IMG submission 35507)
TATTTCCTTCGCTATTTGAATAAGTCCGGGATGTGCAACCCAGGTTCCATCATGCCCGTCACCTACCTCGCGTAGCTTATCAGCACGCACCTTGTTAAGTGCCTTAATATTTTTCTCAGGATCATTCCTAATGGGAATTTGTGCAGCCATACCGCCCATTGCATGAACTCCTCTTCTATGACATGTTTGAACCAAAAGCCTGCTATATGATCTCATGTTGTGGCTGGCCATTGTCACATCATCACGATCTGGAAAAATCCTACTATGATCATTTCTTCCGACCTTTATACAGCTAAAAATATAATCCCATCTTCCACAATTTAGACCAGCAGAATGATCTCTCAATTCCCAAAGGATTTCATTCATTTGAAATGCTGCGGGAAGAGTTTCAATTAAAACTGTTGCCCTAATCGATCCCCTTTGTATTCCCAGCCTATCTTGCGACCAATTAAAGATATCATTCCATAAACGAGCTTCCAAGTAGTGCTCAAGCTTTGGAAGGTAAAAGTAAGGTCCTGTTCCGCTGTCTATTAAATTTTTTCCATTGTGAAAAATGTATAGTCCAAAATCAAATAGTGATGCAGGGGAGTCAATATCGTCTACCTTAAAATGACACTCAGAAAGGTGCAATCCACGAGGTCTTACAAACAGAACTGCATGATTATCATTTAGAGAGTATGTTCCCTTTGTTGGGTGCTCAAATGTAATTATTTTATTAACAGCATCTCTTAGATTTACATGACCATCTAAAACATTATTCCAGGTTGGAGAAAGAGAATCCTCAAAGTCTGCCATAAAAACATTTGCACCTGAGTTCATGGCATTTATTATCATCTTTCTATCTGTGGGGCCTGTTATCTCAACTCTTCTATCTTCTATGTCACCTGGAATCTTAGCAACAGTCCACTCTGCATCACGAATATTAGAAGTTTCTTCACAAAAATCTGGCAAATTTCCATCATTGAAATATTTTTGCTTAAACTGTCTTCTTTCCATTAGGCAGTCAATTTGTGGTCTGAATTCTCTAATGAGTTCTGTCAAAAACTGACTGGCGTCATCAGATATGATATCTGAAAAAACAGACATGTATTCATGTTGCTCATTTAACATGTTATCTCTCTTTTATTCGAAATCAATTTCTACATTGATTTCTATATTAAGCTTTGGGACTCTCAAATGATTAACTATTCCATGCTTTTTCGCTTCAACTGCATCCATAAACCAGTCGGCATGCTTCTTTGAAAATACTTTCTTTTTAAAATAGTCATCTTTTTTACCGCAATTTCTTGCCATCATAGTAAAAATCTTTTCATCAAGACGTTCAGCTTCTTTCACATCAGCTTTAAGTTCTTCAATTTTTCCATGACCGNCGNTACTGACATCATGAATCATAATTGTTGCATCCGGGTCAGCAAATCTCATACCTTCTTCACCAAATGTCATAAGCACTGCACCGCAGGACATTGCCTTACCCTCTACGATAGTAGCTACGGGTAATTCTGAATGCTTAATTGCAGAAATCATGCTCATTAAAGAATATACCTGGCCACCGAATGAGTCAATCACAACAGGAATTACAAGCTGTCCAGTGTTATGTGCCTGTGCAATCTGATCCTGAAATTCCTTTGCAGAATCTTCATCAAACTTATTGACTCTGACTATGACAGGATTCTTTCTAAGCTCAAATTCTTTAAGTAAATGAGATATATTTGTTGTCCACTTCATAACATCACTATCCGCACTTACTAGATCCACAGCTTGTGCACATCACACAACCTTCCTGATATTTGAGTGTATTTTCAGCGCCACAATTTTCACACTCTGTCTTTCCGGGTCTTGTTCCATCCTGAATGTAATTCTTTAAAACTCTTGCTAGAACCTTTGAAAATGAGAACATATCCATCTCTCTATCCTTTTGTAGCTGTTCAACTACGTAATTAATTGGTGCCCCATGACGCAATGCAAGTGAGATCGTTCTTGTATACCCTGCATGATTTGGATTATCAAAAACAGACACTATATCCTTGATTAAAAATTCATCTCCATTTTTGCCAACCTTGAGGTCATAAATAGAATTTCTTGTCTTTCTTGGATGCTTAACAATTATCCCCTCATCATATTTCTTAGGAATTTCTATATATTTTTGTAATCCACCTAGCACCTCATACGGCCTATCATCCATAAGCCCAACAAGAATTGTCCATGCTTCGCCCTTAATTGATGCATGATGAACGTGACAAGGAAGTTCTTTGGGCCTACCCGGTGCCTCATGAATCTTAAACTTTGTGACATTACTCTTTGGAACTAGAACACCTGATCTGCAACCGTCTCTATAAACAGTCACTCCTTTACATCCTGATCTCCATCCTTCCATGTATATGTCTTTTACTGTCTCAACATCAGTGTCTGATGGAATATTAGTTGTATTAGATATTGCATGACATATCCATCTTTGTGCTGCTGCCTGCATTTGTATTTTACTAACCCAGTTAATTTCATTAGATGTAGAATTTTTATACGGACTCATGTCAACAAGTGTCTCATAGTCTAAGNTTTCTATTTTTTCTTGCGAAAGTTGATCCATCCATTTTTTAAATCCGTGATGATATACAGTATATTCCTTCCACTTATCTCCCACATCATCTATAAAGTCAGGCTCAGTATCATCATCATATTGATTTATTTTCTTTCTTCTTGTATATTTTAGAAGATATGCAGGTTCGATTCCTGATGTCGTCTGTGTGAGAGTTGATACAGACCCTGCAGGTGCTGTTGTTGTGAGCGCGATATTTCTTCTTCCGCTTCTTTTGCACAACTCACGAATTTCTGGGCACTCATTCCACACTCTATTAAGAAAGCTATGGTTTTCCTCTAGTGAATGATCATGAACTGGGAAAGCACCTCTCTCTTCTGCAAGATAACAGGATGACTTATATGCATTGATACAAAGAGTTTTATAAATCTTTTCAACTGTCTTGATTGACTCATTAGATCCATATTCTAAACTAAGGGCTGCTACAGTATCACCCACAGCTGTTACACCTAGCCCAGTTCTTCTACCTTTAAGTGCTTGCTCTTTTACTCTTTGCCAAAGGTTCATTTCAATTATTTTGACATNTTCAGGTTCTGGATCTCTCTCAATTTTTAAAATAATTTTATCTATCTGCTCTATCTCAAGATCAATCATATCATCCATTAGACGCTGTGCTTTTTGAGTAATTTCTCCCATTTTGTTAAAGTCAAATACAGCTTTGTCTGTGAAGGGATCTATTACAAATGACATTAAATTAATAAGCATTAATCTACAGCTATCATATGGTGATAAAATAATCTCGCCGCAAGGATTTGTAGATGTTGAAGAAAATCCATCGTGGCTATAGGCATCTGAAGGAGTGAAATTTATAGCATTATCCCAAAATAAAATCCCAGGTTCAGCTGATGCGTGAGCAGATTCAACTATCTCATTCCAGATTTCTCTAGCACTGTCATATCTCACAAGATCTGGTGCCTCGCTATCAACAGGAAATCTTAACTGTACGTCACTATCAGACTCAACTGCATTCATAAATTCATCTGTTAGTCTAACAGAGACATTTGCACCAGTTATACGAGTTTGATTTCTTTTAATTTTTATGAAATCTCTAATCTGTGGATGATGTACAGAGATTGTGAGCATCAATGCTCCTCTTCTGCCACCTTGCGCAACCTCTCTGCAGGAATTTGAGTATCTATCCATGAATACCTCAATTCCGTCAGTTGTTTTTGCAGCATTTCCAGTTGATAATCCCTTTGGNCTGATTGTTGATACGTCAAATCCGATTCCACCGCGGCGCTTTGCTATCTGAACAAGCTCCTGGTCTGTCTTTAGAATTCCTCCGTATGAATCATACGGTGACTCTATTACGAAGCAATTTGAAAGTGATTGAATATAGTGGTCATTGCCAATCCCGGCCATCGGGCTTCCTTGTGGGACGACATACTCAAAATTCTTAAAAAGCTTAAAAATTTCAGACTCAGACATTGGATTTGGATATTTGTCCTCTATTCTCTTAAATTCACGTGCAAGTCTCTTATGCATATCATTTGGAGACTCCTCAAGAAAATTTCCCTCTCTATCACACAATGCATACTTGGTTGCAAAAACATTTGCTGCAAGGTTATCTCCCTTGAAATAGTCTAGGCTTGATTTTACAACATCTTCAAATTTTGCCACACTCTCTCCTATTAATATGCAATATCCTTAGGAATCGTTTATTTCTTTCCACTTGCTTTTGAGTAAATTTTTCATTGATGATTGATCAGCTGACATCACCTCATCTAGAGACATCTCTCCGTTATCTTCTACAATAATCAATTTTGACCTAGACGTATCCAGATTTATTGGAAATAACATTCCGTCTCGACCAGCTCTATTCTTAGCAATAAACAATCTTCCAGCACCTGATGACTTTTCCATAGGCTTTCTAGAAAGAGATAGTACAACATCTGCAACCATTGCTTTTCCATATGCCTCTGACATATTTTCAAGACCTATTACAGAAGAGTTTGCTGAATCTCTATTTGCCTGTGATGCTGTCCAGATTGGAATATTCATATCCATTGCCAGGTTTCTGAGTTCTTCGTAGATCAGCTTCAATTCATGTCGCAAGGCATCATATTTTCTTGATGATCTCATGATATCTGCGTAATCAATAATTATCAGGCTTGGAACAAAAGACTTAAGTAAAAGCTTCTCAATGTGATTTCTTATTGTCATGACTGTTGCAGATCCTGTTGGGTATGATTTTATGATCAGTCTACCTAGAGATGACTCATCATATATCTTCATCACATCATCTTTTCTATCAATTATATCGCTACTTGGAATATCACATAAGTTAGAATCATATCTTATTCCTACAGCATTTTCTGATAGCTCGAATGTATAATGAATGACATTTTTACCTACCCGTAATGCTTCACTGCCTACATGAACAAGAAAGTGTGACTTTCCCACTCCGGTATTTGCTATGATAACCCCAAGTTCACCTCTTGCAAGACCCCCATTTAATATGTCTTTTTTATCAATTTGTTGAATTCCTGTTGGACATGTTAGTCTTGATATTTTTGTAAATCTTACATCAGNATCATTAAAAAGNTCATGCCCTAATGATGTTGTCATTCCTATTGCAAGAGCATCTTTCATAACATCTACAACTGACTCATACTTGTCTGTTGAAATCAGGCCAATGGACTTCTCAAGTGCATCTCTGAGAGCCTGTCTCTTACAAAAATCAAGTGTTTTATCTTTAACAAATTGAAGATCTCCCATATCAGGATTTGTTTTTACCCGATGTAAGAATTCCACAATTTGATCTCTAAGAAGGATATCACTTCCCTCACGTAGATCATCACGAATAATTGTGATTAATAGTGAGAGTGTTGGAAATGTCTTATACTTGGAGTGATAATCAAAAAAATTTTGAGTTAAATATTTTAAATACTTTACATCAAAAAACACAGGTGACATGATCTCAGACATCTGCACCGCCCAATTGCTATCTGTAATAAAGCACTGAAATATCTTTTCCTGGAAATTTTTTCCATACTGCTTAAAATGAGCAGGAGATGATACTTCATCCATTCTTAACTCCAATATGATTCATTGCTAAAAACATTCTATCTACATTAAACGTTTGAATTCCTTCACGCAAAAGAATTCTCATGATCTGAATTTTATTCTTTGTAGGAGCGAAAGTATCAAGAGATGATGTTATTCTTTTAATTTGTGAAGAAGATAGATTGCCCGTGTCAAGATATATTAGTTTCCAATTTCTCCTAATGACATCTTCATTCTCAACGATGTTTTGATATGCTTTTATCTTGCTTCCCTCTTTTATCATTAAGCCTGAATGATTAATAACATCATCTATAGTTACATCATTATCTTCATTAAACACTGGAAATCTCTTAGCTAGAGTTTTAAATCCAACACCTTTTATACCATTAATATTATCAGAAGCATCTCCACAAATAGATTTAGCTAGACAAAAATTCTGNGTTGTTATTCTAAATTTTTCCTTTACTTCCTTTGAAGTTACAAGCTTTTTCCAGGTTGGAGAATATATGATTGTCTTATTGTCAAGCAGCTGATAAAAATCTCTATCTGAGGAAACTATTAGTTTTCTATTTTCCCTATACGAATATTTGCTGATATACCCAATTACATCATCTGCCTCACAATCAGGAATATACAGCTGACAAACGGGTGTATGCTTAAGTGCCTCTATGATGACTAGTATCTGCTGGTTTCTATTTTGAACTGTGTCAGGTAGATCATCATCATAATATCGATTAAGCTTTGCCGGTCGTCTNCCCTGTTTGTATTCACTGTAAAGAGATCTCTTTTTTGTTGATCCGCCGCCTTCCCAAACAACTATTACTTGGGCTGGCATGTATCTTTCAATCAGCCCTATTACNGAATAGAGAAATCCAACTATTCCACCCACATGTTGCCCATTAGATCCGACTGCAGGGTGTGCAACATAGTGTCTTGTAAAAAGATTTAAAGCATCAACAATTAATACTAATCCGCTCTCATTATTCAAAATTAATCCTCAGGATCAATGTCAATCATTGCATCTGCAATTGATCTCATCTCCTCATAAGACTCAGTATCGATGTCAAGCTCGTCTTGATTAAACTTTTTAACCATGCATCTTTCAAGCAAGTCATCAATATATGGTCCATATTCTGGGTGATTTATTACGTCATCAAATTCATTTTTTCTAAACTTCTTTTCGATTATCAGCTCACCAGTCGAGACATTGGCGACCTCTAGCTTTTTCCATCCACCTGTTCCCTTAAGCGAAATTTCATTTCCATCGATTATCTCAGCGCCGTGTTTTCGAAGTGTGTCAAATATTTGCTCGTGCTCCTTTATTCCAACACCAAAGTGAATCTCAAAGTTACATGTTCTAAAGGGTGCAGCTACCTTATTTTTAATTGTCTTTGCTGAAACATGTATTCCTATTACATCATCACCTCTTTTGATCTGCTGCCCAGCACCTAATTTGATTCTTGTGGATGCATGAAATGGTATTGCCTTTCCACCTGGTGTTGTTGTTGGATCACCGTACATGACACCGATTTTCATTCTCGTCTGATTTAGAATTACAAAAAGTACATTCTCATTAGCAATAACACCTGTGATCTTTCTCATTCCCTTGGAGATTGCTCTTGCTTGGAGTCCAATAGAATCCTTATCATAATCTCCTAATAGCTCTGCCTTAGGTGAAGATGCCGCAACAGAATCCCAGATGATCGTCACAGGAACATCCTTGTCCATCGCCTTTGCCTTAAGTATTGTTGACTCAGCGATTGATAGAACTTCCTCTGTGCAGTGAGTGTCAACGTATACAAATCTATTTGAGACGTCCACACCCAAGAGACCAAGATTTTCAACTGATGTTGCATTTTCTGTGTCAATATAGACTATTATTCCTCCCATTTTCTGTGTCGTTCTAGCAATCTGTGTTGCTATGTGTGACTTTCCAATTGAAGGCGGGCCAAATATTTCTATAATTCTGCCCTCTGGTAGACCACCATCCTTACGGTTTGAGCAAATGTAATCAAGAAGTTTTGATCCAGTTGATATCCATCGCTTGACGTGTGTAGGTGACTCGTCAAGTTCAAGATTGTACGCTACCTTGGATCCGTGTTCTTTATTGAGAGCCTTTATTAGGTCTGCTGTAAAGTCTTGGTTTGACATTTACTCTCCTGGTAATGTTTAAAACAGCCGCAACATATCTAAACGATTTGTCGAACTATTGAATCTTTATTCCTCATCGATTAGATCTGCAAATGCCTCATCGATGCTACTGTAGCTCTGTGATGTTGACACATCCTTTGCTTCACTCAGTGATTCACCTGTGTCATCGTCATCATCATCCTCATTGAGCCAGTCATTTATGATCTTTGAAAGTTCATCATAGGACTTGCACTTGTATGTCTCGCCGAGATCTGGGATGTTATCTNACCACTCTTTGGCCTGAGAAGAATCATCAGATAGTGATGATTGCTTTCCTCTCGGCCTTACCTCAGTCATAGCCCACATTCTGCCTGGCTGCTTTGTGCATGTGACCTTGATATCTCTTCCCGTATCATGATCTGTGATATCTCCGTAGTCCTCATCTAACATGAGACCAAGAAGTGCCTGATACACAGTCTTTCCAAATCCCCAGATCTGGACTCCCTTTTCCTCTTCTCCTCGAACGATCACCGGTGCGTATGTGCGCATCTTGGGATAAAGCTTCTTTGCAAGCTCGTAAGACTCCTTTGATCCATCATCTCGAAGCTTATTGATAAGCTCTTGAACGGGATCAGACTCACCAAATTGGTGTGGTGTCAATAGACCCCGCTCGCTTCCGATATTATAGTAAAACCACAGCTCTTTAAATGGCTGACCGTCATTGTCAGCAAAGGAAAGCAGACGAACTGTATGCTCCTCTCCCTCTACAGGTCGCCACATCAGCGACTTATTACGATTATTTCCACTCAACCTTTCAAGTTTCTTACGAATTGCATCAAAATCAAGACTCATTTTTTTCTCCAACATTTAATTTTTTAATGTTTAGTCTTATGTGCATTGCACATAATAATATACTTTAGTCAGAGAATAATGTTCAATTTATTTTTTGCCTCTATTGCGTCACTTGTTTCCTTTTCTCTGCGAGCTTTTTTTAGAGCCTTTGGCGAATTTTTCAGCAGCTGTGTATATTAAGCCCGGATCATCAACGGGCTGGCCACCATAAGCTGCTGCAGCTTTTCTAACCCTATCAATATACTGTTTGCGTCCTGTATCTCTTCCCTTTGCGTCTGTTCCAAGTCTTGTCACAGGACCACCACCCAGGGCAGAGACACCAGAGAATTCAGCTATCTCTTCATCGTCTTTTTTACTTTTTTTTTTGATTTCTTTGCCTCATCGAGAATGCCTCTCACAAGCTCTCTTAGATCACTCTCTGACATTGCACGAGGGTGATATGTGGCGATTCCATCATCAGTCTTATAAGCAACTGCATACTCATTGGGATTTTCATATGGATCATCTGATTCATCATCTCGATTATCCTCTTCGTCTTCTTCACCTAGCTTAAGAGGATCATAGTCAAGAAACTCTGTCGGCTCCGTATTTCTAAGCTTTTCAGGCATCTCATAAACTGCCTCTCTAATTAGCTGTCTTAGACTATCATCGGAACTCTCTTGGAGCTCCTGTGCTATATAATCTGCATATAGTTCTCTTACATCTACATCTTCCATTCCAGACCTCACATCTGTTAACTTCTCAGTTTCATCACTAGTCGCTACATTTAAGTATGCTGTACACGGCCTACGATCTCTGTGTGTCGCATTAAGAATCATTCCATATCTTGATGCCATCGCTGCAATCGCAGCCTTAGCGAGAGGACCTCCAATTTTTTTCCACCTTCCCGGAGGCAGAGTTGCCCCAGTGATAGGATCTACCGGGATCTTCTGGGCCATGCCGCCCACCCCAAGAAATAACCCTGAGTAGGCAGGGCCAATAAAGTTATTTAAAAATCTTTCTGCTCCTGGAATGAAAGTAGTTATCTTATTAAGAAGTTCGGCAAGAAAGTTAAGAATACCAGACGGTGTCATTTGAAGAATAGCTGCTGCGAATCCACGGTGAGGCATTCCTGCTGCAATTGTCTGTGCCATGTCCTTAAATGTGTCTGTTACATCAGTTAACTCATTTCTTAGCTCTTCTCTTTCTTGGTCTGTTGCTGCACAAATTTTAGAGATAAAAGAATTGAATTCTTCTTCACCCATTTGCAATGCTTCGACAAGTGTATCACCAGTGATCGCTCTCATCACAATATTGGCCTCGTCTCCCTCTTTCCTTACGCCCTTTGCTTGGAAGTATCCCCTTCCAAGAGCTAATATGCTCACAACAGGCTGCAATAATGGACCTGGTATCAGGTCTAGAGCAGCTATTGCTGCGTCTAGTACAGCTCCTGCAGCAGATTCATTGATAACATCATAAGCATCAATATTACCGTGTATGTATATCTCTGACATAGTTGGCAGCTCTAGACTCTCCTCTTTAATTTTCAGGTGCTGTCTGGGACTTGCAAGTTTTCTAGTCATAAGCGGCAAAATATCGTAGATATAAATATCCTCCTCACATTCATCTTGATCCTCCTCATATTCATCTTGGTCAGGAAACATGATACCTTCAAATTCTTCAGGATCATATACACCCACATTCTGACTCAGTGCTGATGAGAATCCTGCATCAGCTGACTGTGAAGGTGTTCCTTTCTCACCCTGATAGTACGGTCTTTTGTTGCGACCAATCTTCTGGTGGTAGTCATCACCACCGCCTATGGCACCGCCGGTGCCAGGAAGACCTGGCCTGACACCTTGACCGCTGACGGTATTCTTAGAAGCGGCATACTTCTTCTTAAAGTTTTTTGATGAGAGGGCTGACATTACGTCAATAAGTATCTCACTTATACTGTAATGATAATCACTTTTCTCTATGCGTTACGAGTGACTTTGACTGCTGCAGTATTAATCCTAGCTTTGGTTCATGCCCAACATAGAACCTATTTTCCTCAAAGTGAGATCCTTGAGCTAACTGGATGGCCAACCACTCATCCTCGGCTAGTGACACACCAAAGTGCTGAAGCAGGAATAATGTTCTATGTGACACTGACATCTTTCTTAATGACTCATTAAACTTATAATTCTGCCCTAGCTTTTCTCTGTGCCAGTCTGAGTCCTGCTCAACAAAGCGGTCCTCGACCAGGCCGCCCACCTTTCCAAGATCATGCAGAAGTCCCACCTTAAGAATCGATGAAACAGGAATATCCATGTCAAATGCATTACTCAGCGTTCTCATTGCAATTGTCACATCTAGCGCGTGCTCAACAAGACCACCGGGATAGTATCCGTGCTGGTCTGTTCTTGATTCTGCTGGACACATTACAATTCTCTCACCCAGAGCTTCCAAGAGATTATCTAAATTAGAGTCACAGAGTTT
>JGI25130J35507_1000663_pt1 | contig 11035 bp, 16 predicted proteins | sample ETNvirnome_2_300_FD_35507 | JGI IMG/M metagenome (IMG submission 35507)
TTCTGATTGGCCTTATGAAGGCAGGCTCATTAACATACCTTCAATCAGCACACGCCGCGATCCGTTGTTTTTCGGCAAGCTCGTGTACGGTGGCGGGTCGGTTGTGATCGCAAATGCCGACGGTGAACTCGATAGTTTTGGCGAATCCAACGACATCTACGGAAACGAGTCGAGAATCTTTTTCGGCTATCCCGATGTCGATTTAGATGATTACGTGCAGTTGTACACGGGCTTCATCGGCGGTATCGGCGTGGGCGAGATAGAAAATGCTGTAGAGATCAGCGACCGAAGGAAGCAGCTCAGTCGCGACATCACCTATGTCAGCGCTGCGGCGAACGCACTGGACACGATTCGAGATATTCTCGTCACTGAGTTCTCGGCCACATTCAATGACACCTTTTTCAACACCACGGCATGGAACACGGCCCAGGCTCTGGTTGAAGACGTGACCGTAAACATGCAGGAGCCCGCGCCCGCTATCGATATCATTCAGGACATCTGCACTTCGGTATTCGGCCTGTTCATAATCGACCCCGACGGGCGCTACAGCTTCAAGATCGTCGACACCAGTGTCGCGGCGGGAACGACGATATTTGCAGACGATATCATCAGCAAGTCCCAGATCGCTTACGAGCCCACGGAAGTGATTTCATCGGCCAGGGTCGGATACGCCAGGGATTGGGTGACGACGGGCACGCAGTACACGTATCACATCGACGACACCGCAGAGGCGTCAGTATTCGCCCAGTACAAAACCTACAACCAGCAGACATTCGACACCTATCTCGATAATCTCACGGCGGCAACCGCGTTCGGTGTGACGATAATGGAGCGCTTCCGCACAGTAAAAGGGACGATGACGCTGGAATGCCCGATGAGCTATTATGGGACGGTGCTCGCGGATGTCGTGGACGCGGAGCTGCTACGGCCATCTGGCACCGGCGGGCTCGGTACTACCAAAGCCGAGATCGTGGGTGTAGACTATAATTTGAATCGGACGGTAATCGAATTCGGGATCAGGTTCGTATGAGGAGAATGATATGGGCGAAGTAAATCAAGGCTTTTGCGACGGCTGCAAGAAAGAAACGGGGTCGGTCACGTATTCCAAGGACGGACAGACGGGCGTGGTCAAGTTCCGGATGGCGATCTGGAAGGAGGCGCCGGGTTTAGAGGGTTTGGACGTGGACCTGTGCCAGAGCTGCCATAGCAAGATTCTGGCCTGGATTCAGGGCAAAGCCAATACCGCGGCATCGGACTGGAACGCGGATGCGCCTGCCGTGAAAACACTGACACCTCCGAACCTGTGAACGCAATCGCCCGCATTATCGTGATCTTCTCGGTTATCGCGGGCATCGTCATGGGCAAGATCCTCACCAACTACACCGAGGGCATGGACTGGAACGAGCTTCAGATCCCCACGTCCCTGGATCTTATCTTCAGCATAATCTCGTCGATGGGCATGGTCCTGGCCTTTGACGCGGGCGGCGACGGGGTGGCCAAGCGCAAGCCCAAGAACCTGAGCCGGCGCTGTTTTTTTGCGTTCAACACGGGTTTGGGCTATCAAATGGCGAGCGGGGTTATTTCGTAGCACGATAGTCGGCTTTTCCGATATACACCACATGCCCTTTGTTGAATAAAAAATATACCCCACACACAGGATAAAGCGGTTGTAGTTTCTGGCCCGTAATTTCTTCGATCTTAGATTTCGTCATCAGCTCAAATCATCCCACGATCTCGGCTTTGGTAGTGCCGAGCTCAAATCATCGAGCAAATCTTGAACTAGGGGGCGCAATGCCTCTTTGTCGCAGATCAGTTGTTCCTTGCGGAGTTTCTTGTCTCTACCCTCACGCCGATTCACCCATTCCTCTAGTGCTTGACGGCCTATGTGATGGCGCAATTTCGGGTTCCTCACATAACGAGAAACGCGCTGCCATAACGAATCGTCAATATCGAACTGTATACGCATCTTAGATACCTTCCAAACAAGCTCTCAGACATACAGCACTGTAATGGATACTAGCTTTTATGCCAATCGGGTATGAATGGGTGTCGGGCGCGTTCGGAATCGCTTATCGTGAATTGGACCCTAGGCATCGGGCGGCTTCTCATATCCCATCATGTCTAACCATTTCTTGACGAGTGTTTGCTGCACACGGTAATCATCAAACATTATATTTATGACTCTGGGGATCTCTCGTTTCACGGCATCATATACCAGTTTTTCGAGATCGCCGGATTCTTGAAGAGCTTCAAAAACTTTTTCCGCCGCGCCCTGTATCACCCCGAAGTGATCTGCAAGCATTCCGCTCATCTTCCGCGTGATACCCTCTATTTCGAGTCGTAAAGTTGTGAGATCGTCTAATTTTAGATCCATCAATAAATATCCTGCAATTCTTCTTGCTTGTCGTCCCGGTCCAGCTCCGCGACCTCGGCGTCGATGTCGGCTTCAGTGGGCGTGTTACGCGTGACCTCTGCGTCCAACTCTTCGTCAGTCATCATAGGGCCCTGGCCCTGCGACTCGGAATCGTCGGCAAAGGCGGGCTCCCCGTCCTGCTCGACGACCTCAAACGCGGCATCGATCGCAGCACCGGCGAGCGCATCAGCTTTATCCTCCGGTGTTCCCTTCATCTCGTCCATTGCCGCTTCAGAGTTCCGCACCCGCGCGTACTTGCCGAGAAAGGATTTGCCCGCGGCTTTGCGCAACATCTCCGGTTGGTCCGGGCCCTCATAGGGGTTGGTGATCTCGTCCTCGTAGAGTTTCTTGATCCAAGTCCCGCCCCCCTTTTTGAACATCTGCTTTTCGGTGTACGGTCGACCACCCTCGTTCTTGACCTTGCCCTCGGTAACTGCCATGGCAAACGCGGCCTTGTCCTGTAGGTAGTATTTGTAGCTGCTGCTATGCTGCTTGGCTTTGCCCAGGAGGCGTTCGGCGTCGTAGAGTTCACCCACGACGATGCCCAGGCGGTTGTTGTGTCCGTACACGGCGACTTGTTGAAGCTCGCCCCTGGGACGGCCCGGCGTGACCTTGCACGTGAACGCGCCGTTGACCCTGCCGACATCGATGACGTCGTTGTCGTGGATGGCTTCGATATAAATCCACCGGAACGGCGGATTCCCGCCATTGCAGAGCGCGAACTCATAAGCTTCGACGGCGGGAATGAACTCAACGACAGATCCGAACGGAACGAGCGAGCCCGTGCGCCCAAGCTCTGCGGCGAGTGTCAACGATTCCTCAAGTGCGTGGACGATAGATTCTTGACCCTCTGGAGTCTCCCATGCCTTTTTCAACGTGTCCTTGCTCTGAATGAGGATGTACCGGAGGTTGTTCTTGACGAGTCGGGTCAGCGCGGGCTTGTCGTTGGCGACGAAGGGGATCGCGACCTGACGCATCTCGGCCATGTGAGAGGAAATATACCCCGGCAACTCGTTGGAACTGCGCGGAAATCCCACGGCGGTCGTAGGCGGCGGCGTCCGTTTTTGCGTCCGTTTAGCGTCCGTTTTGTCCGCTTTAGGCGGCTTGGCCTGGTTCGGCGCGGGCTTGGGCGAGCCATTGAACTGCGACACCGCGTCGTCCTCGGTCCGGCCCGCTACTTTTCTGCCACACTTCGAGCACTCGCCTACGTACATTCCGATGGCGGCGTTGTGCTCGATCTTTGCGGCTATCCCGCAATGCATTGCATTTCCCATGATTTACTCCTTGTCTATAATATAATATTGTCGTGGTTAGAAAGGCAAATCCTTCAGTTCAAATAGATGCCAGACGAATGGCCCTTCAAAACAGGCATTGTGTATTTCCAGACGGTTTTCACTCCGTTTCCTCCCTCAGCTCTTCCAGAATTTCGCACAAAAGAAATACTATTTGAAACTGAGTAGCGCGCTCCGGGGTAGCCTTTCCCTCTTTTACGTCACGCTCTATTTCTTTCATGACCTCTCGAAATTTCTTGACAGCTTTCACTCCGTTTCCCCCTTCCAAGAAATCTTGACCTTGCGCGAGTCCTTCGTCGTGTAGAGCAAGCCCTTGCGCTTGAGATATCTATACGTCACCGGATCTTCTTTGATCTTAGACAGCGCGGTCACCGCCTCATGGCCCGAGGTCGTGGCCCACTTTCCGATAATGCCCTCGCCGTCCCTGATCTCGGGCCGGTCCTTGAGCATGACCGCCATGGCGTCCTTGGCGTCCTCTTTGTGGGCTTTCCAGCGTTTTTCCTGGTCCTCGGCATGCCGATATTTCTTCGCGATATCGACCGCCGCCTCGCGCTCAGGTCCTGTGACTATTACAAAATCATCGCCCAAGGTCGGGTACAGATCCATGATGTCCTGCGCGTTCATCGCCAGGTCCGCCGGGGGCGTGTCGCTGTCGATGCGCTGCACCATCGTGCCCGCGAGATCGATGAGACGGCCCTGGTGCTGGGGATTGGCGCGGATCTCCCATACGTCGAAATTGGATGTGTTGTGGATCAGCGCGAGATAGGCGACATCGATTTCGAGCAGGGCCAATTGGAACTGAATCTGCATGTAGTGCTTCAGTGGGATGCCCTGCCAGGTCCGGAGGTTGGTATCGTAGCCGGTGACTACGGAGCCCTCCGGGCGTTTCGCGGCCCAATAGTTCGCGGATTTGGCCTCGACGATAAACGGTTTTTCAAACTTGATCTTGATACCGTGGGCCGTAGCGGGCTTGCCGATGAAAGCGACATCGGGATCGTAGACGCAGTCGGGATGGCAGATCATGCCGTGGGCGTGGAATTGCACGTGATGGCGAAAGGCTGTGTTCTGGAACATGGCCGCGTTCCCGTTTTCCGTGAACTCATATGCTTGTCGATCACGACTGTGGGCGTTGGCGGTTTTGCCTGGGACGAAGGCACGGATGAAAAGCTCGACCGCCTTCTCCTCGAGGTAATGCCCCATTTCAGCGGGTAAGCCAGCGGGATCNCGCTCGCGGCGACCAGTTTTTTCCTGCCAAACCGTGACCGGTGTGCGCCCATATCCTGCAAGTGATTCCGTTGGTCGCTCGGGATTGGGTATGAGCGCGGGGATGTCAGATGCGCCGATGCGCCCGCTTCTGTCTTTTAGGAAGTCTCCTGTTATAAACCAGTAGGGTATCATGCATATATTATAATATGGCGGAGGCTAGTTGTCAATCCACACCCGTTTTTCTTTGCCGCACATTCTACAGCAATAAATTGTCCAGCGGCCAGTAAACCACATCTCGCCTGCGCCGTCGTCGTCATGAGAAAAAGCCCATTCGTGTTCATGTTCCACCCCGAGAGCCTTGCAAGCATCTAAGTAGTCTTGTTTCCACTTAACACTTCTCCACTCAGGGATCAATTTCATATCCAATCCTTCAGCGCCTCAGAAAACAACTTCCTGCGATTGCCCTCGAATAAACCTTTGTGTAGTAACTGCGCTTTCTCATGGTCCGGGATCTCGCGCAAGGGCTCGGGCGCTCTTGCTTCCGCCTGCGCTTCCTTGATATCGCCGATCTTATCGAGAATGCTCTGGCCCGTGAGTCCATCACTTTCGACAACCACGAGCTTGCCGTCGACCATCACCGGCATTCTGTCCTGTTTGTCACCTGGCCCGAGATCGCGATCGAGCGCTCTGCCGCAGAAATGGCATCCGTAATTGAGTCCAGAATTCATGACCCCGCACCACGGGCATTGGACCATCACCGGCCTGTCGGCATCGGCTTCCGCGATCTCAGCATCTTCCTGGCCCAGCGTCCACGAGAGATTGCGGTCGGGCATGCCGTGGATTACGCTGTTTCCTACGAAGTCGGCGCAGATGTAATATTCCTTAGATTGCATAATACGCTCTGCTCGACCGTTAAATTGGGTCCAAATAATCGGACTAAGCGTCCGTCGCAACCACAGCACTCCCCATAAACCCGGAATGGACATGCCCTCGATCCCAATACCGACGGTACAGATGCCGTTGATTTTGCCGGTCCTGACCAATCGTAATATGCGCTTCCTTTCGTGTTTGTTGAGGCCCGAATGTAGATGCTCAAATTGCCAACCATCGCCATTGAATTCCTCCACCATCATTTTGGCGTGTTCGTAGGTACAGCACGGCACAATCACCGGCCTGCCCTCAAGCGTGCGCTCGTAAAAGTCTATTACATTGCCGACGATCGCGGCCTTCCCCAAAATCTCGGCCTGTACTTCCATGTCGAAATCGTCACCATTCTTTGGTATGTCCTGCGCCCAACGCTCCGGGCATACGAGCAAAGGCTTAGTGATGTAGCCCCCGGTGATTGCCTGCGACTTTGAGATCGTCGCCACGACATCGGTGTACAAGTGCTCGAAGCTGCGGAGGCTCCCGTGATAGAGAGTCGCCGTCAACCCCAGGCGCGTGGCCTGTCCGAAATGATTATAAATCTGCTCCCAGGAGCTGGCGAGACTGTGCTGCATTTCATCCGTGATTATTTCGTCGGGATACAGGGATTCGGGGATGTGCGCCAGCAAGTTTATGAGACTCAGCGTCATACACACGTACACGCCCCGGTCCTTGCCCCGGATGCCTTCGTCGTTGATATATCCGGGGTTGAGCCCGAACTCGGACAAAACGCGCATCCATTCGTCAAAGATTTCCACCTGGGGCACGAGGACGTACACGCGCCGGTTGAGCGAGATCCGGTCCTCGATCACGGCGGCGGCGACATAGGTCTTTCCCGTTCCGCAAGGCGCGAGATACACGGGATGTCTGCTGTTGTTTAGAAGTGTGTTGATTTGTCGACGGGCGTCGAGCTGAAATTGCCGGTGTTCCATCATGGCTATAATATAATATGAAACACCGGCGCTGTCTACTCGATTTCGAGCACGTTCTTGAGGGCGTCGACGAAGAGGTCGTCGAGCGCATTCGGCGTCTCAGCGGCTTTCGCTTCCCATTCCTTGACGTTCTTCTCGATCATTTCCCGGATCTCCGGGGTCAGGGCTTTGACTAGCGCTCCGAGTACTCGGGCGGCGATTCGTAAAAATCCGTCCCATTTAATTGCCATACTTTACCTCTAACGTATTTATTTTACCCGCGAGTATCTGAGAGAAAACCATGCCCGTGAGGGCGCAAAGTTCATGCTCAGATAGTACGTGGATACAGCCAAGGGTTGTTCGCGACTTAGAATAATGGATTCCGTATGCCTTATCAATGACTTGCTTTCCCTCCAAATCTATGCATTGATATCCGCCATTCTCATCCAAGGCCCAGCTCTTTACCCATTGCCACGCGTCGGTTGGGATATACCAAGGCCAGAGATAGGTGTCTTCCGGCGGCTTTGCGCGCGGCGTGTTTAGCACCCAAAGCCCCTCTGGGAAAGTCCTGGGCATGTACGGGATCTTGTCGTAGCGGTTGCCAGTGTCGGCATACACGACCTGTTTTTTGACGCCGAGCGGGCGCTCATCACGTGGGTGCTCGAATAGCTCGTTCCGCACCTGGCAGTCCGCAGCGATCTCGCCCGATGCCGGTCCCAGGGTCCAGGCGATGCGCTGTCCGTTAAAATGTAGTTTCATCTACTCCAGCCCCTTCAGCTTCTCCGGCGTGGTCTCGCGGAGAAAGAGCTTGCAGATGTTTCTGAACCCGACCTTGCGGTTGTTTTTCAAGAGGTTGCACATCCGCGCATAGGCTTCCGGGTATTCGTTCTCGAACCCGTCCGCGCTCTCGACCACCACATTCAAATCGTCTAATTCTGCTACTGCTGCCATGTCATCCTCCATGCCCCTGCAATAATATTATATATTATAATAGTCAACTCAATAACTGACGATGCCCCAAGCCCTCAGCGCCCGGTGTACCTGTTCCGGGGATGTCGCCAGTAAGTAGATCGCTCCCATTTCATGACACAGGCTCTGGAATAGGCGCTGGTTTTCGCTCTGCTTGCCCTTCTCGGTCTTGACCTCGATGAAATAGGTTTGGCCTTTGCAGACGATGCAGAGATCCGCCGCACCCGGCAGCATGCCCATGCGCTTGAGCTTGGCGATCATTCTGATTTTCGTCTGTTTGGGTAGGTAGGAAATGAACTGGGAGTTGGGTATCGAGAAAAACAAAAACCGCCCAGGTGATAGGCGGCTCAGCAGTTCAACGATCTGCTCTTGGATCGTCGATTCAGACAGCGGCTTCGGCGCGCTCACGTTCCCANNCCTCNACCTGATGNAATATGGCGTGGCGAAACATTTCCGTCCGCAGCAGTTTCTGGGATTTCTGGAACGCGTTTATGCGTTTGATCTCGGGTTTTGTGAATAGTAGGCTCACTCGCTCGGTCTTTAGGTCGGGCATGAAATCCTCCCGTCGTGATAACAGGAAGATAATGTTATATTATAATAGAGTCAACTACCGAGATTTCGGGGTTTCTTCGATCAGCTTGGCGGCACTAGATGCTATGTCAAGAACGGCTTTCTCTATTTGGGGATCGCGGTTGCTCGACAGCGCGTTGTGGACGACTGCCGCGGCGAGCCGGGCGACTAATGTGAGAGTTTGGTTGAGCTTCTCGTTTATATTCATGCCCATATGATATGTCTGGGTGTGTCGGCGGTCAAGGCGCGGCCATGGCCCGGATTATGAGGTTTAGTATCGCGGCTTGTGACGTGAGCACGACGAGGATGAGGCCCACCGACCACATGCTCATCTTACGAGCCATCCGCACCCGCTCCACCAGTCCGTTAGTGATGATCGAGTGCATGGCGTTACTCTGCTTCTCTATGATTTGTACCCGCTTGTCCATGCGGTCGAATCTGGCTTCGTGAATCTCGAAAAGGTCGGTGTCTTTGGCCATAGCGCCCTCCGATTGTGCATACACCATATGTGGGGCATTGAAGTTTGTCAACTTTTGGATTATTATCTGGGTAGGTTCGCATGACCATAGCCGTGTGATTGACTTCGAGGCCGTATTTTCGGCGGGTGGATTCTGGGGTTTCCCTGGGGTCGCTATGGCACCCGCCGAAGGTGCGGCTTTTTTGTGGGGGGGGAAATGAAGATATCAGAAATTGTGTGGGACCCGGCAATATATCCGAGAGCGAAATGGAATACCAATACGATAAAAAGTTACGCCGACGCGATGTTGGCGGGTGCTAATTTCCCCCCAATCATAGTCGAACAAGACACTATGAGATTATTGGATGGCAAGCATCGACTGGAAGCCCGAAAATTAATAGTTGAGCAGGCGGAACTTGCAGTGAGAATGCATGAACATACCAATGAGAAGGAAGGGATAGATGACGAGCAAATTGATGCAGAAATATTCGAGGATATTGACGTAGAGATTAGGGATGTCCCGGACGGTATGACTCCAAAGTATTTTGCCATGCTGTTGTCTGCCCACAACGGGTTGAGGCCAAGCAATGCCGATTTGAAAGCATTGGGGCGAGAAGAGTGTGAAGCCGTTGGGGATTTTGACCCACAAACGTGGGGGCTACCGTTGGGTTTGACAAAATCTACGGTTTATCGATGGGTATCCGATATCTTGAATAAGCGCAAAGCAGGCAGGGCGGCAAAGGCATGGCGACTATCACGGTTGGGCTGGACGCAGACCGAGATAGCCGAGAGGTTGAAGGTGGATCGCTCTGTAATTGCGAGAGATGTGCAAAATTCCCAATTGGGAAAAATACACACTGATCTCGGCATGGGCTGGAATCGAAAAGGCGTGGCCGACTGGGCTGAGAAAAACGGGGTAGACGAAACTACAGCGATGGCTGCCGTTATGGGCGAGATGAATGATGCCGAACGATTTGCTGAGATAGATATCAATACTCAACCCTACGATGTGTGGCATTTCCCGAAGTGCCACGATCTCATGGGGGATAAGCACCCAGGCAGGATCCCGGGAGAACTCATTTGCCATGCACTTTATTTCTTCACGCAACCTGGAGATTTAGTCCTTGATCCGATGGCCGGGTCGGGAACGACGCTTGATGCGTGTTTGCTTATGGGCAGGAAAACCAGGGGCTATGACATCGACGAACGCCATGAACGGGTAGACATCGAAAATCATGATTTGTCGAATGGTTGGCCGGAAAAAACAGGGAAAGCCGATCTGATATTCTGGGATCCACCATATTTTTCTAAAAAAGATGATGAATATATCGAAGGGTCGATATCTGGGATGGATAGGTGGGAGTATTTTTCATGGCTCGACATGCGGCTGCATGAATTATTTGACGTGACGCATTCTCATGCAAAACTTTTATTTCTCATGTCCGATTGGGACGACCCCCAAAAAGGTAGTAACGGCATTTTTCTCTGGGATTACGTCCGGCTGTTGCAAGATGCCGGGTGGAAGATCACGCGACAGATACAGACGCCATTGTCCACGCAGCAAATACACCCGGACATTGTGAATAAGTTTCGATCATCGCGTCGACTTGCGCGTCTGGGTCGGTATTTATTGGTGTGTGAGAAATGAGTGAACACGTATGGAGGCAGGGACATGGCATCAGCCCTCTGAGAGAATGGATACGGCGAGATTTGCCGGGTGGGAATGACGGGTTTGTTGTCGAGGACATCGACATAGTTGTGCGCCGCTTCGGGAAAGATAGAAGCCTTGATGATGATATCGGCGATCTGATGATAGTTGAAACGAAAGAATTTAATGGGGCCTCAACTTATGGACAGACAAAAGTATATGAAATAATGAGTCGTGCGATGGACACAAGCGCTATGCCCTATGCTGAATTTTGGCGCGGCGCTTACGTTTTGCGTATTCAGTATGCTTCCACTGGCGAGTGCTGCCCTATGTGCGGATTTCCTATACTCACGCCCGAGGATGCTTACAGGCGATTTCTTGATGCAACTTTGTATTGGGATAATGTCAAAATAGATATTAAAACATTGAAACGCAAACTTGACCCCGCAACCCGCTAATATTATAATATGGGAAGGGAGAATGAACGACATGGATACAATGGATACATTTAAAGAATTGATAGTGAGAATGCCAGAATTAGAGCTGGCTACCCTTGAGGAGTTAAAAGCAATCAGCTTTGTTTCGGAGGCTGCAGGAGCATTCGGGAAACATTTAGTTAAGAAGGCAAAGAATAATCCAGCCCTT
>JGI25130J35507_1000666_pt1 | contig 11028 bp, 13 predicted proteins | sample ETNvirnome_2_300_FD_35507 | JGI IMG/M metagenome (IMG submission 35507)
CTACTAAACGCTAATGCTGAGTGTTCGGCTAATTTATTATTCGCTGAATTTTTCTTGAAAGTTTCATTTACAGAATCTGTCTGTAGGCTGTCTCCGTACACCAAATCGATTTCATCATTGTTAACAATATCATTATAAAGAATTTCTAAACAGTCATTTTTACGTCTATCGTCTATATTGCCAAATGTCAAGAATCTTCCCTTTGACATCTTAATTGCCATATTAATGCACTCAGTAGGTGGCGCTTTGTAATCTATTCTATGATATACGATATTTTTGAATCGATTCATATATTTCTTAATAGTTTTCTGCTCATTTCCTTCGGAAGCAGCATCAATAAAAATCAACTCACATTTATCAAAAATTGTTTGCTTAGTTATGTCTTTTAAAAAAGGTTCTAAATAGTCTTTTCCTTCATGAAAAGTACTAATAATCGTTATTTCCTTGTTTTGTTGTGAGGTTTCAGTATTAAAAAAATCAATAACCAAATTGACTATTTCTTCTCGCTTGTTGATCATGAAGTCCACCAAGTCAGATCCCTTTAGGCCAAACCAATCTTCTTTTGTGGCGCCGACTAATTGATTTGTTATTACAGACATTCCCATCATTCTTGCCTCAACGATTATACGCGAAAGCGTTTCTGGTGTTTTCGGAAAAAATACTAAAGTTTTATTTTCGCCAAGTTTCTTTAAGAAATCTATATATGGGGCGCCAGGTATCAATTCATACTCTTTTCCCTTTGCCGAACAATACTTCATTGCGTCCAAAGTGTTCTTATGTGGAATCGGAGAATCCATAATCGAACATTTTTCATTCTTTTCGCCAGACGACAAATCCCTCAACATCTCTAGTTGTCCTAAAGACCACAAGTTGCCACTAAGATTAATGATATTAGAAAGGCCTGTGTTTCTCTCTACAATTTCTTTATGAAAGGAGGACTGACACAATACAGCTAACGCATTCTTATAAAATGTGTGGTTAATAATTTCTTTACTTGGCGCCTTAAAATCTTTATATGTGGCTGGATTTCTGCTTTTTAAATATTTGTGATCGTGCTCATAAATAATATAACGCATGCCTGTCAACATTTGCCTACATAGTTCAGGTAAGTTAATGAAGTTGGATACAATATAAAATGCTTCGTTATTCTTAGTAAGAAAATCAATAGTGACCAAGTGCGATTGTATTTTAGTAACCAAATAGCCTTTCTGTTTGAGAATGGTTATTAATACTTCATTATTTAACTCGCCGCCACCATTAACTTGCTCAGCAAAAAAATCCGCAATAACAATAACTTTTTTATTCATAAGATTGCACGATTTCTTCTATTTCATCGAGCCAATCATCAGCATTATCTTGTTGTCCCATAGCATTAATAAACTTTTCATATTGTTTATCTTCAGCAAAATCCACTTCTAAGCGAGATGCTAGTTCTTTTGCTGTTTTATTTGTCTTTTTAACATTAGCATAACAATATCGCATATTTTGTTTAGCTGAGTGTTCCCTAGGGTATGCCCACATGGATTCTTTTACTATGACACCTTCCCAAACAGCACCATCTGGTACCGGCTGAATATCATATTCAACGTTTTGAAATTGAGAAATGCCCTTCTTTTTGTCAACAAGAAAATCCAAATGGCCCGACCAACCAGGCGCAATAACTGGTAATCCAGAATATGCAGCTTCGTAAATTGGTAAACCAAAGCCCTCACCATGAGAAAGACTCAAAAAAGCTTTTATCTGTGGGTGTGTGTATAATGAATGTATTTCCTCATCAGACATATCTCCGTGCAATAGATAAACCTTGCATTTGCGCGTAGTGGAAGACGGCGAGTTTTTTTCAAGATTGGCTATACTTTGTTTAATTTCGGCAAAAAGCTTCTCTCTGTCCATTAGACAATTCTTCGCAATATTGCTCTTAAGAACTAGTCCTACTTCTTCCTCATAAAATTCTTCCATAAACCATTTAATTGTATTGGGGATATTCTTGCGCGGTCCCGATTGGGCAATCGTCAAAAAATTGAAATTGTAATCTAACTTAATATCAGCTTTTTCAACATTATTATATTTTTTCACAGGATAGTTAACCGCTTCAATAGGAGTAGTAAGTTTGACCTCCATTTGTTGTCCTGTATCATTAAACTGTGCGATGTAAACCGTATCTTCGTAGACCTTTTTTGAATGATTGGAAACAACAATAATCTTATCCATTGCGTCTCCCTTTTCAATCCACTGGGGCGCCACTTTTGTTGTTTCAATACCGGCAGTAACGCCAATGTTTACAGGTGCTATTTTTTCCCATTCATTTGGGATTGTAACTTGTAATGAAAGATCAAAATGTCCCTTGTGCTGAATGTATGCTATTGTTTTTTCAATTGTATGGTCAATCCATGTTCGTTCTTCATTGGCCTCATTCATCCACGAAGTTTGACCCCACTGCAATGGTTGGATAAAAACATCATATAAATCAGGTCGCGATCTCAATGAACGCAAAACAAATCGTGCGTGTTCTCCATACCCAGAACGTGTTAGTAACGGTCCTTTAAGTAATACTTTCTTTTTCATGCCACCTCCAATAAATGCCAGCGTTCGTATCCTCTTCTATTTTCCCAAGAGCCGTGTTTTTCTATAATAGAATCCATTGTTTCGATCCATTTTTTATTAAAATTCTCGAAATTGAAATTTTCTCTTACATGTTTTAATCCCAAAGAAGACATCTTTTGATATACTTTTGGGCGAATATTGATGGCCGATTTAAGAGCCTTTGTAAAATCTTCTTGGGAGATTCTATCCTCATAAATATATGGTACTGATAAAGATCCGATAACCGTTTTCGAAGCCGGCTGAATGCCATATCCAAACCATTCTTTTCCATTTGTTATTTGTTCTTGAAGGCCACCCGTCATATTAACAATGATTGGAGTACCACAAGAGAGAGATTCAAGGGTGGACAATCCAAAACCTTCAGCATCGCTGATGTTTATTGTAAAATCGGCAGCATTATACATATTGGCCAAGTGTTGTGGTTCCACTTTCTGTGTTGACAACAACACTTGACCATCGTTAACTCCTAAGTGTTCAATAAGGTGTGGCAAATCTTGACCATGTTGATCGCGAGCATCTGTGTGCATCAGCAACGTTGCCTTATCGTGTCCTATTTCATCTAAAAATTCTTTAAACCACCAAATAAGCGTACCGCTCTGCTTTCTTCTGGCGTTTCGATTATTCCATATAAATATTTTCTTATTTGGATTCTTGTGATTGATAGTGCTCTCTAAAATTCTATTTCGTACTGTTGTGACATGTGATTTTTCTTCTGGAGTTTTAGCAACGTGAAAAAACTCAGGATTTACAGCATGCGGAAGATAATGAGAAGAAACTTCTGGCGCCACATCTTGAAGAATTTTATGAGTTACTTTGGAGATACAGACAACCTCATCAGTTGAACGATAAAAAATACCATTAAAGTGTGGTGACGGAAAGTTATCCCAAACATGATAATAAATCATTGGTATTTGGGCCCTTATTTCATTTTCTATTTCCCACAACCAACCAAAAAATCTAGGATCAGTCATGAACCATAATGCATCTGGCTTTTCTTTCTGTAGAATTGAGCGAATAATCTCATGATTACCATATCCATCGATTGGAAAAATTCTCCAATCATCACCATACGGCTCAACTCGTTGTGGAGAATAGTCTTTATGCTGAATGGCACCCCCCAAGCAGACAAATTGATATCGGTCTGTTTTTAGGAGCGCTTCAATAAAGTACTTTGTTTGTGTACCTACTCCAGATGGAGAAAGGGGATGATCCGCAATCACCAGGATTTTCTTTTTTGTCATTAATTTACCTCATGGACAATGTTTAGTGTGTCTAAAATTACAGTTATGGCAAGAGAGCCTATTCTTGATATGTCTCTTGTTTTTAATATTGTACAATGCTTTGTTCAAAAGTTTAAGAGCATTTTGTGTTTTTTTAGGACCACTTGTAACTCTAAAGAATTCAACTCTATTATATTTTGCCGTTCTCTTTAAGAGGGCAAAATGTGTTTCAATATCTTTTGGATCAATATCTAGCTTTTGAGCAAAAAAGTGTTTATATAATGTTAACTGGTACGTTATCATTTTATCATTCTTTTTGCGCGCATCCCATCCCCAAGAACAAGTCTTCCAATCAAAAATATGAATTTTCTTATCATGAGGCGTTAAAACTACAGCATCGATATAACCTTTAAAATTATATTCTGTTTCTCCTTCAATCGGCTCCATTAAGGGCACCTCGGCAAAAAGAACTTGATAATCCTTTTCAAAATAGTTATCTAAAGCGGCTGCTATCTCGGGGATAATCTGTTCGCCTTGATCCATCATATCATAAATGAGTTTTTGACGAATATCAACATCGTCATCAAGCGATGCTAGATTCTTTTCGAATTCGCGTACAAAAAAGTCATCAGCTACGTCTTCCTGTAGTAACTTTTTCTCACAAACAGAATGCATTGCGCTTCCAAACGCAGTATATTCGTTCCCTTTAAAGCCTGATAGCTTGTCTACGCGGGTAAGTTTATGATAAAAAGCACAAAAGACCCAATCTTTTAGCTCTGAATATGAGATGTGCGGCAAGTTAACTCCAAGTATACTCTATATTATAACCACATTACATAGAGTTGTCAAGTTATGTTGTTAAGTTTTTCTGGATTGTGTAATAATGATAGCTTTTTATATAGCTGTGGGGACACTTTCTTTAGAAAATCGTGATTCGAGTTTAAGTAGTACTCTGTAAAGCCAGTGGCAAAATATTCCTGTAAAGATGTCGGGGCATATGCTGAAACAAACAGCCCTTGACATATCGATGAGAGTTTGCCATATCCAATTTTCTTATAAAGAAACATATCAAATTCTTTATCATATTCTGAATTCATAAAAATATTTAAGGGAGCCTTAAATCCTTTTTGCCAGAGCATGTCATGTAAATATTTTCTTTTTCTTAGAAATTCGTTTTTTATTTTTTGATCGACGTAAATTTCATAACCATATAGGCTCTCAATCGAATGAGCCACTTCATGTACAAGATCGTCAAACAGATCATCTGGATCATCTTGGATATTTGATATATACAAAGCACCATCTTTATAAAAAGCATTAATGTTCCTTTCCTCAAACTCAGAAAACCAACCAATAATGACCATTTCTATTTCCGAGCGTAAATGTTGTGGAACTAAATCTTCAAATCTTCCAATAACCTCTTCGATATCGATATTATCGCCAGTCAGGGGTTCCTGTATATATACATGGATCCCTCCAGGAGTATAAAAATTGTCCAATTTCTCAACTATTTTTTTTTGTGTATTCTGCAAATAATCTGTCAGCATCATCTAAACCTACTTGATAACCTCGAAGATAGTTCTCTTCTGCAAAAGCGAAAACAAATTCCGGAAAATCGGTAGCCAAAACTTCAGCTATCATGTTAACTGTCACTTCTTCATTCTCCAATTTGGCACCGACATACTCAACTAAATATTTTTTTAATTCAGAATCCGGACTAACCCTCATGGCCAGCATGGGATTAATATGTGCTTCTTCTTCTGTTTTTATTTCTTCTTTTTCCATTTTTTTTCCTTTATAGAGCTTTTGACGCCAAAGTCGCCAATTCGCTTCGTTCTCCTTTTTTGAAAGTGACATGTCCTGCAATAGGGTATTCTTTAAACTTTTCTATCGCATGTACTAAGCCATTAGATGTCTCATTAACATAAATATTATCAATTTGCTCAATATCACCTGTTAATACAATTTTTGTTCCTTCGCCAATTCTTGTGATAATGGTTTTAACCTCGTGCATTGTTAAGTTTTGAGCTTCATCAATAATGATATATGCATTGGAAATAGAGCGTCCACGAATATATGTCAAAGCTTCAATCTCTATTTTACCCTTTTCCATATACATTTGTAAAGCACTTTTCTCATTTCCTAACAAAAACTGCAAATTATCCTGAATTGGCATTAACCAAGGCAGCATTTTTTCTTCCATTGTACCGGGCAAAAAGCCAATATCTTTTCCAAGTGGTTGCACTGGTCGCGAAACAATCATTCTAGAATACATATTTCCTTTGTCTCTCAATCCGATAGTCTGTTGTAATCCCGCAGCAATCGAAACTAATGTTTTGCCTGAACCGGCGCGCCCAACTAGTGTGACTATCTTCACCGAAGGATCTAATAACAAATCGATTCCTGACGCCTGTTCCTTGTTTCTAGAACTAATTTTCCATTCATCTATCTTGTCATTAATAACTTTTTTAAGCGGAGTGTAATGGTTGTAGAAACGCGCTATAGCCGACTTTTTCTCATTGGCATTAGACACCATTAAGATGTACTGGTTAGGATACCAAATATTCGATGTTTCCTCTTTTCCTATCAATATTTCCTCTCCATTATAAAAACGATCAATGACTTGATCGTCTACACTATGAGTAGTAAAACCAGCATAAAGTTCATCTGATGAAACAACTGCTTTCTCCGTGATATAATCTTCTGATATTAGTCCAATAGAATCGCTTATAACTCTCATATTGATGTCACGAGAAACAATAATCATTTTTCTTTTCGGATAAAGGCTTTGAATTGCTTTTGCCGTAGCAATAATCACATGATCTGGAATTCGAAGGTCTAAATCTGGAGGAAATATAACGTTTGTCAAGCATTCATAAGACATTACTTTTAGTATTCCTTTTCCTTTATCTATTCTAACTCCTTTTTGTAGATTTCCCTTCTTTCGAAGTTCATCTAAAATCCGAATTATTCTTCTAGCATTAACGCCCACATTATCTTGGCGTTTTTTATGCTTGTCGATTTCTTCTAACACTTTTAAAGGAATAAAGATATCATGATTTTTGAATTTGAATATTGATTCTGCATCTGTTAAGTGTACACTAGTATCTAACACATAGTTATTTTTAGCCATCGTTCACCATATAACTAATTAGTTGCTATCATCTCTTCTAATCTTTCTTTAATATAAGTTTCACTATATCCATATATACCATCATATATGACCAAGTCTCTATCAATAAAAACAAAAGTCGGATAAGCCGATATTGGATAACCGCCCTCGTCTGGATCTCCTATCAAATCTGCACTTCCCAGCAACACTGTTGCGGTCGTGATACCATATTGATCGATCCAAGCTTGCGCATCGACGGCATCAGGATCATTGTTCCCCGTATCAGCCAATAATACTGTTACAATTTGCACTCCATAAGAACCATATTCGTCTTGCAATGATTGAGAAATTTTAGCAGCTTCTCGACAAGGAGAACACCACATCGCAGAAAAATCAAGCATAATAATATCGCCCTTATAGTTGTATAATTTCCAAGTATTCATCAAATGATCAGGCAAAACCAAATTGCATACTTTTTCTCCTTCGCGCTGACTACAATCATCGGCTGGAGATACCCCATAAACAGTGGAGCCTGTATCCTCGCTTATAACGGTGCCTGTAATAATTTCATCCACAAGATCGACTTCTGTATCAGTTGTTACTGCCGTATTTTTTGCACATGCTAATAATAACAAAAATAATAATTTAAACATAATATTTTCCTCTACTATTAGTAACTATTAAGCTTTTTAAATATTTCTATCTTTCTGAGTGTATGGTCTCTGTTCGAACCGGAGTGTTATCTTCGTTTTGATGGAGCCTAGCACGATTAACTAAATCAGAAGAACTAGCTGATTTAGAGTTACCTCCTACTCCCCACAACAACTCAATACCCAACTCATTGCAAACATCAACTTCTGGTGTATTTGTTTTCTTTCTGTCTCCACCATTTGCAAAATAGGCTGGTTTAAGTCGTCTGATGGCTTCACAAACAGTTCCATCTGTGTCATTAACAGAATCTACTAAAACAACACCTTTAATAGAATCTAAAATTTCTTTTCTTTGATTAAATGTCATAAAAACAAAACCTTTTTTGCGATATAACCACTGATCTGAGTTTGCTATAACGATTACGTCACCAAACTTGGCTGCATCTAAAATAAGCCTAATATGTCCTACGTGTACAGGATCGAACCCTCCTGACACCATAATAGTAGGACGATCTTTCGATTCTTTATCAAACATTTCTAATGATATTGTCATTTTATCTCCTTTAAAATCTACGCATTAGCTCTTCTATAATATAGTTGTCTATTATCTCTATCGTCTCTTCCGGGCCCCCTGTTTCAAAGGCGCGCTGTTTCGGCTTAAGAAAATTAAATATTTCATAATCATTCCCACCAACTCCACATCTGTCACCTACAAACCAAAAATCCCAATCTCCTTCTTCGAAATGGCTCAGAGCATATGTTTTATCCCATCCTTTGGGATATATATCAAAAGATGTGTTGCCTCCGAGCTTGATTGTTGCATCAAATTCATTGTTTTTTACAAAATCACATAACACATCAAAATATTTACTACGTATTTTGTACTCTTTATCCATCTTGGCAAACTCTTCTCTTTGTTCTGGTGTGGCATTGCGACCGATTGGGCACCAGTTAATCATCGACTCACGGTTCTGTATGAAATGCCCCGACAACGGAATTGTATAATCTGCGTTCTGAACTATCTCTCCCTGAAGAGTGCACAATTTATTCAAAATTTTATTAAAAATATCTTCACCAATGTGCCTCTCCATAGAAACATTATGTATTTCATGAAAAAGAAGGTTTTCTTCTGCGTGGGGTATAAAATATTTTGTGCCATTACAGGGCAACAAATGACAATTGCTACGAACAATAGAGTCATTTAAGACAGGCCACAATTGTTCCTTAATATACTCCATATCGCTTCCTGTTACAAAGGCAATCTCAGCATATCTAGCCAATTCTCGGAGAGCTAATAACACATTTTTATCAATCGACTGTCTTGCTTCTGTCAGTGTTCCATCAACATCAAACAAAACAAGGGTATTAGGTACAATAATCATTTTCTCCTCTTGTTGGGAAGTGCCCAAAAATCATCTTCTTTCTCTGAAATCGTCTCATATCGATTCGCGCATTGGCATTTCCCGTAAACTACATAATCTAATCTTCCATATTGCGCGCATGATGACTCACACCGTGTTATCACTGCTGGGAAGTTTGCTTGGCGAGTATATTCATATATCGCATAGCACGTAGCGAGACTCACCACCAACACAATTTTAAAAATATATTCTAATCTATCTCTCTCAATTTTATCCACAAATTAAGCCTTTTGTCGTAGATTAATCTATTTCGTGCCAGATCATCTCTAATATCCTCATTAGGATACACTATATCTGGAACAATTGTAGGGTAATTAATCAATTCTTCAAATTCTCTTTTGATTTTTTTTCGATGGCGCAAATAAATAATGCCAGCGAACAATAGCCAGCTAGCAATAAATAAACCAAATACTAAATAAATATCATTTAGGATCAATGACATAACCTACTTCAATTAGACTCCCTTCTGTTGGTATAAAATCTAAATATACCGTATTTGTACTAGATAAATAGTACCACTCCTCAGTTTCAACTTTGTCCAGATAAACAACAATACTCTCTTCGACAGGCGTATAATTTAAATTAATATAATCTATCGGGCCTGCTAAAAATGTACTATCAGACAGCCACGCTTCCCAATCGGTACAAATATCAATTCCCATTTTACCATAATGCGCTACTAAATCAATATATTTATCTCCAATATTAAGGGCGCTATATTCACATTCACTATTTTCTGTTACAACTATAGCTACAGCATCATGCTGTACCTCTTTATATTCTGATTTAAGCCATTCATGCATGATGGGGGCAGTGATACTGCTTTGTTCGTCCTCATCCGAAATAAAAATAAATAATTTATCTGCGGTTTCTCTGAGAAAATCAATTCCTTCATCGGTGTATGAAAAATCATACAAAGCGTGGAAACCTTCTTCTCTACTGTCATTGCCCAGTTGATATGGTGCAAGTAAAATATCAATAGAGGTCGACATTATATCATAAGGGCCAATAAAATAAGGCTCTTTAAGAGAGGTATTAATAAAACCAATCTGATAATCAAAGGTGATGGTTTCAATATCACCTTTTAGCAGTTCAATTCCACGACTAACTTGTTCGTAATTATCGTTCATAGAACAAGAAGTGTCTAATATCACTAAAACATCTAATTGTTCTGTTTCAGCCGGCTGAACTAAAGATTGAACTATAACATCTGTTGGGAGTATTTCTTCAACTTCTTCAACTGTTGTTGAAATGCCAAAATCTTGGACACACCCCAAAATCATAAACAGTGTTAAATATGTATAAGTTAAAGCCTTCCTAATGATCATCGCAATCGCAAGGAGTATATCCGCAGCAGGGACACCTAAAATTAGGATCCTCAACCACCTCCCTACTATTACTTAGTTTAGTCCAAGGGAAAGAGATTTTCTTCCTTAACTTTTCTAACCGTACCTTCGCCATCGATAAAAATTTCATAATCATAATACGAACCATCACTAAGTACCTCCAAGATAACAGATCTCTTTTTGACTCGCAACGATTCAGAGTCTGGGAACAGTACATAGTTTACAAATTCATCTTGTTTAAATGTTTTCTTTTTCTGGTTCATTAAATGTCCGCTTTGTTATAAGCTTTCTTCTATTAAGGCGTTTTTTCTTTTCTAATAAATGCCACAGATCTTCTAATTGATCCTTAAAAATATCATTAGCTAATTTTTTCTTTCTTTTAGTTTTATCATTAGGAGTGGGCGTTAAACGCTTTTTGGGCATTAATGAACTTCCCCCTCGACAATATCTTTTCTACGTATTTCCCTAACGCCTTTTAGGCTGGGAGGTTCTTCATTGTTATTTCGGCTACGATATTCATATTCCGCAAGATATCCCATTGTTTCTATTATTCCGTCATTCTTGCCATTCATATCTTTAGATCTAAAGAATAAATCGCTTACTATGGCGTCAAGTGTCTCATCTGATAAAGCTTCAAAAAAGCAATTCAGATTCATTGTGTCTACTGTCATTTTT
>JGI25130J35507_1000667_pt1 | contig 11012 bp, 8 predicted proteins | sample ETNvirnome_2_300_FD_35507 | JGI IMG/M metagenome (IMG submission 35507)
CTCTCCGTTTACGGTGCGCCGGCCCAAGGCTTCACCCTTGGTGTAGACCGGCTCGCAGATGGGCATATTTTCAACGGAATATACGGGGTCGCCTTTACGCCGGTAGCCCACGTACTCGGCGCACTTGTCGCCGGCCGCTGTGATCCCTGCGTAGAGCTGCTCAATCGCCCAGGGGTTCAGGAGCATATCTGCGTCCACCTGGACATAAAAGGGCGTTGGGCAGCGGTCCAGCATGGCCTGAAAGGCCGCCGACATCGGGGTCACACCGGAGATCTCTACCACGCTAACCTGTACGGTCTGAGCCTCAAGGCACTCTCTGGCCTCCTCGGTGGAAGGCTCGCCGCTGGTGATCAGAAAGACGGTTACTTCGGGAAGGGGGATTTTCATTCCAAGGATCAGTTTTTCATAATCCCGGGCCATGGCACTGGAGGTGCGGGCCATTCCCAGGGCATTGCTGCTCCTCTTGCGGGCCTCAAAAGGGGAGGCCCTGAGCATCTCGATAGTGTGGGCAATGCTCTGAGGGGTGAGCTCGGCACGCCAGGCCGCATGCTTTCCAGGAAACATGATATCGAGATCGCCCTGGCCGCAGTGGATAATGGGCACCTGCCCAAGGGCGGCATCAATGGCGGCAAGGGGGCAGCCTTCGAAGTCCGAGGGGATGAGCAGGGCGTCTATCATGCCGAGGGCCTCGGCGGGGGGCGTCCAGGGGTGCGCCGTAGCGCGCTCATCCGAGGGCTTGCAGCCTGCATCCCCGAAAAGGGCAAACCGAAACCCCTCGGGCAGGAGCTCCAGCGCCTGCAGTGCCATAGCCCGCCCTTTTTCCCGGGCATTGCGGGCCAGCACTCCCACGGTGAAGGTATCCTCGGACCTGCTTGAAGGGATCACGTCCAGGGATGGCGCCCCGTTGCCAATCACTGCGGAGCCATCGGGGGTGCCGTCCTGGCACACCGATACCACTTGATCCACCAGGTGGGCCATGGCTTCCAGGTCCTGCCGCGCCTGCTCATCCGGCCCGTGGAGCACATAAATACTCTTCTTCGGCTTCGGGTGATCCTCGAATGCCCGGCCCCACCATATCGCCGTTTCAACTCCCTCTGCATCCTCGGCGGTGTCGGTGAGGGTGACATCCCAACCGCGCTCGGCCAGCGCCTTGGCAAGGTGCTCTGCCATGATCTCAGCTCCACCGCAGAGCGGAAGGCCAGGCGCAACGATGGCGAGCTCTCCGATGGGGGCAGAGGGGCGAATAGGCATCTCAACGGGTCGCGTGATCGCCTCCCTGATGGGCTGAAATCCCTCGGGGGCTGGGCTCATTATCTTCCTCTCTGCAAGCGCTGGACTTGGGTTGCGCTGGCGCCGGCTATTCCGCTAATCGACTTGGGGCGCGGTTTCGGTCCCGGCTGCTGGGGTGTCACTTGCTGCAGGAGAGCTGCTGTACGAGCCGGGTCATACATTCGGGGAGCCGTCTGCGGGGTGCCCATCATCACCGACACCTGCCGGCCATACCTCCGGGGGAGGGAAATGTCAGCGGCCCGAGCTGCCTCATTTTTGGCCGCCACCATGGCGCGCACCTGCGCGAGGGCTTGAGGGTACAAGACCTCCCAGGTTTGAACGTGTTCCGGGGTGAGATTGCCGGAGATAAAAGCGTTGATCATCTCCTGGGGGTTGATCGTCGTCTTCGCCCGGCGCAGGTAGGCCCGCTGAGCGGAGGGCCCAGCGTTTTCAGGGGGTGCCGTCTGCTGGATGTAGGTCATGGCGCCCATGACGTTATCCCGAATGGCCAGAGAGAGCTTTTCCGGGGTCTCCGGGGGAATCTCCGAGAGGATGGAGCCCTCCAGCATATCGAGGTCGGTGTCCTTTACCTCGGCGGTGAACTCTTCGATTTCCTTGTTCGTCATGGCTTCGAGGGCTGCAATCCTCGCAGCTGGAACCACTTTTGCCATGAGTATATCGCCGAGGCCCTGTATCTGCTTCTTCGCAGCATGCGAGCCAACGGCCAGGGCAAGGCCGTAGGCCCCGCCAGCGGCCATCCCTCCGAGGGCCGCTTCGCCGGTCCCGGTCATGACTGCCGCGGTCAATGCCTCCCCGGCTCCATGGCCTACGGTCTCCGCTGCTCCGGCTACCCGCTCGCTTACACCTGGGAATGCCTCTGTAACGCGCTCCCCGGCCTTCCGGGCCCCGGCCTTGACATGCTTCCCCGCGGCCTGTACGGCGGCCTCTGCCGCCTCTCCTGCAACGGGAACGCCTCGGAGCACATCCCATGCCTCTCGGGCTCGCTTGACGACGGGGATCGCCTTTCCAGCGGCTCCGCCGATCCCCTTGAAGGTTCCTCCCAGGTAGCCCTTGAGTGCCTTTACCGCCCTGGGAGCAATGACAGCGCCGAGGATGCCCCCGGTGATTCCGCCATCCAGGCCGATGGCCACGCCCATCCCTACAGAGCGGGTGAGCAGCTTGCCAACAAGAGCACTGTTGGCCTTGGTGAGCTCAACGGAGACGGCTTCTAGCCCACCTTCAAGGCGGGCGAATTGCTCAGCAATACTTGCCGGTGGAACAGGCGCCATCGTTTCCGCTGGATTTAGCCCGGGATGCTCGGCAACCATCTCATCTCGTTGGGCCTGTAGGCCCTTCTTCGCTTGGCCCAGCTCCTTGACCTTGCCGATCCCAGAGTCGAATTTCCTCTTTACCCTTCGGGCCGCGCTCCCAGCCCCGAAGGCCAACACGCCCAGGCCAGCTCCGAAGGCGGCTCCGGTAGCAAGCTCGGTGATCACGCGCTCAGCTGCGGCGCCGGCCTCCATATCTTGAAGGGATGCAGCCGATACGGCATGTCCGGCGCCCAGGCCGGCGCCAAAGGCGGCCTCTCGGCCTACCGCGCCAGCAAGACGGGGGAGGGCTGCTGTCTCCAGCACCTCGACGCCTGCGCGCTTACCCAGTGCCTTGGCTGCTCCACGGGATGCATAGGCACCAGCCCGGCCGGAAAGACCAGCCAGGCCCCGCACAGGAGCCCCAGGGATGGCCAGGCCGACCACGCCGCCGAGGATCTCCCCCGGGAGGGCAATGTCCGGGTTGTACTGCCGGCGCTCCGATACCCCGGGGACACCCGCGGCTTTGAGCAGGACGTCTGAGGCCCCCAGGGTGGGCCCGCTGGCCAGGCTCTCCACGAATGCCCCAACTTGCTGGCCCGTGGTGGTGAAGTGCTCCTCCCGGCGTGCTTCGTCAACATCGGCGGGAGCAGCTGCACGGTAGCCCGCCGACAGAGCGGCNTGNGCCTCCTCAACTGGCACCTCCTCGACCGTCCCATATTCGGGGTGGATCAGATAGGCGCGGGCATCATGGACGATGACCGGGGGCATCTACTCTCCCTTCGTCTCTCTATATCGGAGCCCGTATTTGGCACGGTTAAGATCGTGTTTTCTAATGAGCGGGGCGATATTCTCACCGGCCGCGGTGGCTGATTCAAACTCGGACTTTTCCCGAACGTCCAGATCGTGCAGCAGCCTTCCGGCGAGACTGCGAACGGTGCGCATGGGGGTTGCATCATCTCCGAGGGAGCCCTTTATCAGCTTGGACTGGTCAACCGTCGCACCAGGCATCAGTGCATCAATTACCGCATCAATGGCCTTCTTTCGCTCCTCTTCAACCACATATTTCTTGCCCTTCAACCATGATTCACCGTAGGGCATGCCTTCCTTTTCCCGAAGGCGCCCATAGGCATCTACCGCTGCCCGGGCAACTCTGACTTTCCGGAGCCGGTCATCCCGCTTAGAGTCTACTTTGACGATCTTCTGCCCGGCCTGCTTTTGCTTGAGCAGGGGTAAGAGCATCTGCCCCAGAGTTCCCCGGCGCGTGGTTCCACCGGAGGTGCGGCTAACAGTCTCGCGCCCCTGGCCGGCGCGATAGCGATCCTCGGCCATCTTCGACATGCGCACATCAACGTCCCCGGCTGCGGCCTTTGAGTTTTGCCGCAGCACTTCGCTGGTCGCCTGGGACTCCATCCCCTGCAAGCGCAACTTCAAGCTCTCCATGTCATACATGCGCTGTTGGTGGGCGGCCTCGTCTGCGCTCTTGCCTTCGGCGAGGGTCTCTTTGTAGATGGTATCAAGCTCCCCGATCTGGCCCTTGGCTTTGGCGATATCATCTTGCTGGAGGGCAATATCTCGCTCTATCGCCCGCTCCATCATCTGAAGGATCGGATTAGGGCCAGCTTGGCCCCTCATCCCCATAACAAACCCCTGGCCGGCCGCTGCAAGGGCAAAGGCTATTTTACTCATTACCCCTTCGGCCCCTCGCCACCTTCGCCCCGGGTCCACCTTCATCTGTCGATGGCGTTCCCTGGCGGCCTTGCGGTCCTCGTCCTGCTCCTGCGCCCTGGCCTGGATCTTCGCCTGCTCAACAGCTACCAGCGCCCGTTTTGCCTGCATATCCTTGTCGGCGGCCTGCTGAGCGAGGGCGATACTCTCTGCCCCCGCGGCCTGGGCCTCGGCGCCGGCAATATTTGCCGCCTTGATGGCCTCAAAGCCCTTATCGCTCTGGGCGGTGATCCTGGCAGGAAGAGGGCCGAGGGGCCTCATGGTCTGCGTTGTCCTGCTGCTGCTCCCCGTGCTTCCTAGGACCATCGGCTTGCCCAGGGCGGCGAGCTGCTCAGGGCTCATTTGGGCGAGGATGTTTGCTGGATCGGCGCCTTGACCCTGGGGAGCATATGCCCTCACCTCGGGCTGTATTTCAAGCGCCTGGCGCCCCTCGGTTGGGTCAAAGCCGCCGCCTGCCTCCTCTTCTTCGAGAGGATGACTGTAACGGCGGGCAAGGTCCGCCCTTCGCCTCTGCTCCGGCGTACTGGGATCCTGGTAGCTCTGAACTCCCAAAAAAAGCTCTTCTAATGGTTCACCCATAGCTCACCTCTATCCGTCGTCTGGAAAAACATCATCGACAATATCGTCAATGTCCTGGTATCCGCCGCCCGAGCCGGCCGAGGAACCGGAGCTTGCGCTGCTCGACCCTCCAGACGACCCCGCGGCCACCGCGCCAATCGCGCTGCTCCCAGATCCGACAAGCCCGAGAATCATATTCAGTTCTTGCTGGGTGATCTGACCCTTTGCCTTGGACCTCATGAGCTCGACTTGCAGCTGCTGCTTCTCGTAGTCCGTCAGGGCTTTCATCCTGTTCCATTTGTCCTGAAGGCTGAGAGCTTGGTATTGCATGCCCTCTTTCGCTGCGGCAGTGTACCCCCTCAAGGCCCTGTCGCCGGCCTGCGTAGTGGTGGAAATGCCCCTCATTCGCTCATCGGCAGATTTTGCCATAGACTGGCCGCCGGCCGCTCCGGCCTTCTCGCCATATCCCAGCATGGCCGCCCGCTGCTCTGCCGGGGTTCCGGCCGCGCCTACCGTTCCAGCGCCGGCTTGAAGGGCCTTATCTTGCTTGTAAGCCCCGATGCGCTGAGCGGCCGGCGTCTCCCGACTCTGGCCGGCGAGGATATCGAAAGCACCGCCCTGCCTCGCCCTGGCCCCCTGTGTGCGCTGCATGACTCCGAGGCGCTCTTTGTCACCCCATGCCGGCATGCCCTGTTTTGCCCATGGATCATACGCGGCGACCCTTGGGTCTCGATATGATCCATGGTCCAAAAGGCCCTGATCTGCCGCGTACCAGCCCTCTTGAGAGATCAGGTTGTCCCGGTCTCCATAATAGGTCCCCTGGCTTTTGGCCTTGTCCCAGGCCGCTTTCTCTTCCGGGGTAAGTTCTCGATATCCGCCCATTTTTCAGCTCCTACGACTAATAATCCGCACCCTCAAGGAGGCTAGGAATAAGACCCGTTACAAGGCCAACTGTGCCGGTGATCAGTTTTTGGTCTGACTCTGACTCTGTCAGCTTGTCGCCCATTGACAGCCCCTTCTTCTGACGATACAGGCTATCAAGGTAGCGCCGATAGGCGTTCCACTTGTCCTTGTCTTGTACGCCCATCTGAGCATACCCGCGGCCCAATTGCTCAAGGCCAATCTGGGATTTAAGGGCGCTTTCGGCCGCCGCCGAATAGGCCTGGGCCGCCCGCTGCTTCTCCAGCTGCTGAGCTATAACGCTCTGAGCTTCAATGTTCCGCGCACTCTCATCGGCGCCATAAGCCGCTGCGCTCTGAGCAGACGCGCTCCGTCCCCCGCGCTGCGCCGTTCGCCCGAGAGACTCATATGCTCGGCCCTGCCTGGCCCTTTGAACGCCAGCCTGATCCCTGGCCATGGACTCTTCGCCTGTGGCGTATGCCCTTAGGCGATCCAGCTCGGCGTTTTGCCTTGTCCTTTGAGCCTCGGTTTCCTTCTGTAGCCAGCTGCGCCGGTCTGCGTATCCTTTGGGAATTCCCAGGTTAGGATCATATCCGTCCCGGGCATCTGGCCTCGGAAGGTTGAGATCTACCTCGCCCTTAGTGTATCCGCCGGTCCAAGAACTTCCGCCCATTAACTCGCCGTCCTTCGCGGTCCAATCCGCTTTACGCCCTTCTTTAATCCTACCACCGCCGCGATCCCCGTCAGGGTATAGCTCTCGCCGGTTTCCCCTTGGCCGGCGTCCCTGATGCGGAACCTAACCGAGGTGAGGCGCTGCCGGTAGGGGTCTGCTTGAGCAATCAAGGCATCATCCGTCAGATCTGTTGCGCCCGCGCCCAAATACTCAGCCATGTCAAAAGGCGCCAGAACTGTCGTATTTAGGGTCTGTTCATCAGTCCATGGCCCGGCGTCCATATCGTATTGAAAGGCAATCTTCAGCTCATGGGGCTGAACATTCAGAGCAAAGATCAAGATCCTGTAAAGACGCACGAAACCGCCGAGGCCACCAAAAGAGAAGATCCCCGTTTCCATGGTGGTGGGGAATGCAACGCCGGCATCAAGGAAAGCGCCGGGGGTCTGTCCGCGCACGTTCTCAAACGATCCGCCCGCAGCCACAAGAGCGAGATGCGCGCCCATGACCGCGCAGTCTTTGCAGGTCGCCCCGGTCCAGGTCGCCCAGAGCCCGTAGAGGTAATCATAAACAATGGCGTCACCGTCATCGGACACCCACACCGCAGCATGCTGAGAGGGGACCAGGGCGCCTGAGCGGTATGTGTTATTGTCGGTCTGGTGCCGCACGGCGTCACCGAGGGGCACCACGGCTAGCTTGCTGGTGATGTTGTGAATACCCGTTTGGGCCAAAAAGGCCACGCCTCCTGGGATGTCGATCACGGTCTTTTGGGCGGTGCAGCCTACCGCCTCGCTGATCAAATAAGGCGCCGCGTATCCCGTTCCTATGCCCTTAGCTGACAGACCTGTGCCACTCACCGCGTAAATCCGATGCGTCTTGAAGACGATCAGGCGATCCATGAAGCTATAAAGCGCGGTGATATCTCCACCGTCCGAGGGAATGCGAAGGATCAGCACCCCATTGTGCTCCGGGGCGATCCCCTCGGTGATTACCTTGGTGTATCTGATGACCGTCTCAGGGTTCTCCTCATCGACTGCAAACAGGCGCCCCTGGTGCAGGGCCTGAATATGGCCTGGAGCTGGCTGAAGCGAAGCCAGGACGCCTCCCGTGGTGGGGAGGGTGCGCTGAGTGCTGATCACCGCATCGGACAAAAGGTCGGTGAAAGGAACCGTGTCGAGGATGCGGCTGTTTGATCGAGTGCCCACGAAATACATGGTTGTGGTAGCAGCTGCCGCGGCCTCGGTCCTATAAATGGCGATCCGCACGTTGAGCTTGTTGGTGTTGTGAAGGCACGGGAGAGTCAAATCCACCGAGTTGGTGCCGGCCCCTCCCACTGTCACGCTGATTTGTTCGCTCGGAGCGCTCTCGTAAAGCTGGTTCTGCGCATCGTAATACTGATAGGTGTATACGTAAAAATGACCTCCGGCATCTACGGCGCCGCCGCCAGATACCGCGGCAACGCCGGCCAGGTCCTCTGGGAGATGCAGGCAGTATCCGAGCTCTACCATTTCATCTCCGTCCCAGATCTGAGGCAGAGAGCCTCCCACGATGAGGTTGTGCGCGGTCTCCAAGCTGAGCACGAGATCGGGATCGATAATTTCAAGAGCGGTCCCGGCTATGGTGTCTCCATCGGCGTCCAGGATGCGCTTGGCCGAGGTGAGGTAGCGCCCGGCGGCCAAGGTGATGGTGTCCGAGATAAACCAGTCGTTGGTGCCCGCATTGGTCCCAGAGGCGAAGATCAGACTCTTGCCGACCAGGGCGCCGCTGTCGGCCGACAGGACGTAGTAATCCAATGCGTCCGGCTGGGTGACCCCTATGAACAGGCCTCCTCGATCAAGCCATGGCTTTGAGATGAGCTGAGCTTTGCCCTGGATCTGAGTGGTGCCACCCACGACAGGAACAGCTGGATCCGTGAAGTCAATCGTATCGAGAAATACCCGGGGCTTGATGGCTGGGACGTTATTATCCACATGGGTATACCAGAGGCGGCCGGCGGTCTTGGTAAGCGCAATGCCGCATACGTTGGCCGCCTCAGTGCTGGCCGGAAAAGGGGCGTGTCCCACCACGATAGGCGCGAAGATCTGGGCAAAGGTGCTTGTGTTATAGCCCACGATCCGAAGGCTCAGGGTTGCGTGGTCGAAGTAGGCGCCGACCCATAAAAGGACGTCCGGATCCTGAAGCCAGCACCCCACGGCGTCTACATTGGCCGCCGCTATTGTCACGGTGGTATATGCCGGGGTGTCCACGTCGATCCGGCAGATCCTCACCGCGTTACCGGCTGCATTTCTGATCAGCCCCATGAAGACGCGATCCGGAGCAGAGAGCACCTGGACCACGTCCAAGGGGAAATTCACCGAAGCATCAAGCCCTGTATCCACCTCGGCACTGATAACCCCTGCGGAGTCAATGGAGCGGTAGCGCACGGTTGCGCCCCCCGCGATCTCGACATAAAAACACCAAATCATACTGTTGGCAGCATCCACAATGAGCCGGGTGTGAAACGCCGCCACCGAGCTGGTGATGTCAGCCTGCTGTATCAGGCGCCCGCTGGTGGTGTCGTAGCTCCTGATGGTGGCCTGACGGGTGACCGGCGCCACGATGTTATTGACCTCAAGGCCGGCCCTAACCTCGAGGGCGACGGCCTCCAGGCGCGCTGTATTGGGCTGGTCGGTGATGCCGCCCTGCTTTACCTGGTGTCGGGTCTGGTCGATATTCCAAAGGGCGAAAACATCCATTTGCTGCATGATGCCGGTCACGAAGCTGCCGCCCTCGAAGCCCTTAACCGAGCGGTCCATGATGAGCAGATCGCCCTTGTACACCGCCGCGTGCTTGTCGGTGTAGGTGCTCGGGAGCTCGCCGAAGCCGAAGCGCTTCTGGATGGCGCCCTTTCTGGTCCAGCGAGCATTTTCAAGCTTGAGCCATGCCTGATCGGTCAGCTGGGGGTTGTTCCCGGTGTCCAGGCCGGCGTCAGCTGCCTTGAGCGAGACAACCTTTTTGATCAGACCGCGCTTTTTGTTGTAGGTGGCCACTATTCGTAGACCCGGACGGTAACCGTGCAATTTGCCGAGGCTTCCAGGGTGATGGTATCGGCGTTCCAGTCGGTGCGGTGAATCGATGCAACGGCGGCGTCGATATCGGTGATCTCCCATTCCGAGGGCTGTCGGGTGAGGAGGTGGTTGATGACCAGGGGGGTGGCCGCAACAAGTTCCACGCCCTCGATCTTGTTGCTCCAGCGCCCGAGAGATTGGCCCTCTAAGCGGCGCTCAACCAACTCCATGGCCTCCCATAGCTGGTTGACCTCTGTGAGCTCTGAACGGACCCTGCGGGGAATCTCTGCCACTATCCGAACTCCAGCTCGACGTCGCGNACCCTCTTCGGCTCTCCCTCGTCTCGATCCGCTGCATCCTTTTCNACCTGGTTGAGCAGAGCGGCCAGGTCGGCGCTCTTCGCGCTGGAGTCCTCCTCTTGCTTGTCCTGTATCTTGATCACCGCATGCCAAACCACGGCATCCTCCCAGCCGGCTACATAGTCCAACTCTACCGCATCGTCAGTCCCATCGGTCTCCATGCGGGGAGGGTTTGGGACGTAGTAATAGCGCAGGGTGGCCGCAGTGTTGGGGGTGGGCCTGATATTCAGAGCAGCGGCGCCGGCCACGCGGATCCCGCTATCCACAAGCCGATACCTCCAGTCTGTCAGCTGGCGCGCGGTCTGAAGCTGCCTTTTTTCCTTGGGCATGAAACGGCGCATCAAAATCCATCGGCCCTGATAGGATATCTCCACATCGGTGATCAGCCAGAAATCAGGCTCCAGGGCATAGGTGGCCGTACCCGAGACGATGGGGAGGGTGATCGGGGCGTCTTTGGTGGCCCAGTCTTTATTAGCCCGCACCAGGGTGCGGTAAAAGAGGGCGATCCCGCTGTTGATGAACCGCCGCATCTCGGGCCGGATGATGTAGCCGTCAGTCTCACCCGTAGGGATGCGGATGTCCGCTTCCTCATAGGCGCGGTTTTGCAGCTGGAGGAACGTCTGAGTGCGGGGCATCTGGCGGCCCTCCTTATGGGTCTACGTGGTGGACTTGCCGTCAAACTCCAGCTCAACGTGCATGTCGCAGCTGGTCGGGTTGGTGGCGCCTGCCGGGCTTGACAGGTTGGTGAACTGTAGCACCAACCGGGAGCCGCCCAGACCAGACACGGTCGAGTGAAAGCTCTTGGTATACCAGCGCACGCCGGGGTCGGTGGCCTTGAGTATGCTCACGTTAACCCTCACCAGCTTGATCCAGCTGTCTTGCAGGTCCAGGGTATACTCGCCCAGGCCGGTATGGATCGACGCAACGAGGGACTCCATGCCGTTGAAGTCCTTCTCGGTGACGTCCCCGGCGGCGTCCAGGGTCATGGTGCCCTCAACTACCGTGGTTGAGGGGCGGTTGCTGTTTTTCGCATCGTAGTATCGGCGATTTCCGATTCCCATGGCTTTAGGCCCTCCTTTAAGGGCGGGGGCCCGGCCGAGGCCAGGCCCCCGGTAGAGGGTTTAGGTCCAGTCGAACCGGCCCCAGGATCGGGGGCGCTTGATGGCCATCTGAG
>JGI25130J35507_1000669_pt1 | contig 11009 bp, 18 predicted proteins | sample ETNvirnome_2_300_FD_35507 | JGI IMG/M metagenome (IMG submission 35507)
TCAAATCCATCCCGCGTGACCAAGCGAAGTGCAGATTACGGCTACTTCTAACTAATCCTTCGGGATTGCTAATAGGTTCGACTCCTATCTTCGCCACAATTTATGGCGAAGAGTCTCTTTTGGGAGACACTTGGATAATATCCATCGTCGCTTTTTCTCGCTCGTTCCCCCTCACTTTGCAAGGTGAGTGGGAACATCTTCCGCTCTTCGTCTAGTTGGTTAAGGCACGCGCCTGATAAGCGCGCAAGTGGCAGGTTCAAATCCTCCAGAGCGGACAACATATATTGGGATTGTAGCTCAGCTAGCGTAGAGCACTCGGTTCTTACCCGAAAGGTCGAAGGTTCGATTCCTTCCAGTCCCACCAGAACGAAGTACAGTTGAGAGTTACTTCTACAATGAGTGAATTGTAACTAGCCCGGGAGGGCGCAAAACATCCGCTACTCTTAACGCTTTTTCTCGTTCTTTTGGCGCTGAAAGTCCACGGAGGACTACCTGACTGTCTATCAGGTGTTAGCGGGTTCGACTCCCGTCAGCGTCGCTATGAGTGAAAATAACTTTTATGGAGAGGTGGACGTAGACGACCTTCTCTCCAGAATGCATCTCACGGCAGGAGAGAGATTCCTGCTTGTATATCCGTTTGAGACGGATAGTGAAATTACCACGGCAAGTGGCATCATTGGTGTTACTTCTGCAGGTGGTCAGGGTGATAGGCGGGGAGTAGTTCTTTCTGTCGGGCCATCGAATGGCCACACCCTTGAAGCCAAGCTTTACTCACCATTTAACGATGGTGATGTAATCCTCTACGCTACAGAGCGTAATAGAGGGTTGTTTGATCCTGGCCTGGGACATACACTGGATTGTGTGAGTCAGGCCAATGTCATGGCCTTTGTCAAGAAAGAGAAGTGGTACCATGAACGAGACAGAGCCCCAGTGGCTGAACGTACGCCTGGTTAAGACTTCGGCGGATGAGTTCGCAATTATCGTTACTGATTCTGCCCTGTCTCCCTCTGTTGGAGATAGGGCAGACGACCTTTGGAAGAAGATCAGATTCTCTGTGGTTGGCATCGCATTCTTTTACGATGCTGGCAGAATGTGGGCTAGTGCCTTGGCAGAAGTTAACAAGCTCATTTATTTAGATGAAACACAGTCTCCTACCTTGCTGCTGGATACATCAGCAAGAGGGACTATTCATTGATGGTACTGCATACAANTATCTCTAGCTTATCTGGTTGAAAGCGCTCCGCTGTTAACAGAAGGTAGCTGGGTTCGATTCCCAGGGGATGCGCTATAAGAACACAATCTACTATACATGTAGAGATTGTACTCACGTGATAAAGCGTGGAGAAAATCCAAATCATAAATGTATAGCATTTTCCAGAGTACGCTAATTGGCAATCGACCGCACTGTTAATGCGGGATATGGAAGTTCGAGTCTTCCCTCTGGAGCCATAAGTAGTTATGCCAGTACCACCTACTATTATCTCGTATCCACTACAAGAGATTGTCATGCAACGCGGAGATTCCGAGTGGCAAGTCATTCTTGAGTTTGTGGCTAGAGAAGATGAATCAGGCGAGAAGGAAGTCTTCTGGTCTGCGGCTACAACCTTTGATAAAAGGCAGATAGGGCATGGAAATAAAGACGATGCCCTACGCCAAATCAAAGAGTTTCTTGGGGAGCTAGTTCTTCATGGAGCAATCCCAACCAGAGTCGAGTACTTCGGAGATATCCGAGGAGCTCTCCGAGAGCGAACATCACCTCTTGATGTCTCTAAGCGAGTTAGGTCAAGGTTGGTGGAAACTGTGCAAGGCCGAAAGGGGGCTAGGCCGGCTACTAAGCGCCTCGACCAAAGAGAGTCTGGCGCTTACCACTCTTTCAAACGGACAGTTCTTACATCTGGAGCGTAGTCGCCAGGAGTTGAACAATGTTATCGAGAGGCTATCTCAGCTTCGACAATACATGGAAGCTATTTAGCTTTCAGGGTGAAGCCTAGTGGTCTTACGCGGAGTTTGGCTGGGGTAGGCGCACCCATTTGGGTCTATAGCTCAGCTAGTGGAGAGCACCCGGCTTTTAACCGGAAGCGCGTAGGTTCGATTCCTACTGGACCCACAAAATAGGGAAAAAATTTGTGAGAGCGAAATGGGCAAACTGAATTTTCGAGTCTTTCCTCAACGTACCGATCATGCTCGTGTCATAGATTTTTGGTTCCAACCACTGCGAGATGAACTCAATCTCGACCTTCTGGTTATCCAGATGGATAAGGAACCGGATGATCGAACAGAATGGCTCTCAATTGGCCATACACGATATAAAACCAAAACATGCATTATGTCGTATGCTGTTTCGATCAAAAATCCGGAAGAATGGCCAGATAAGCCAAATCCCGTTTGGGAGGTACATGTGCCTTTTCAGCGTGGAACCGGATTGGAGAAATTCGTCCGAATCGGCGACAGGCTCTATTGGGGTCATGGCAAGCCAACTCACGGTAGGTACAAACGTCGATGAGACCTATAGTCCACAACCGAGACCTCATAGAGAAATTCCGCAAGCACCTTGACGACGAGCTCCGGGCGCCTGATCTCGATGGCTCGGAGCGCCGTCCGGGAGGCCGATGAATGAAGGTCGCCATGATGATTGTCTATATCCTTGCTGGGTTACTTACTGCTTATGCGGTACGACACAAAGATTGGCGTAGTGAGCCTTTTGCAACTACTTGCTGCATTGTTTTCTGGCCTGTAGTATGGATTTTTATGAGTGTAGTGGCATTGTCGCTACTTCCACCAAGAGAATAAGCGGGAGTTGGGCTAATGGAAGCCCACCAGCCTTCCAAGCTGGCGCTTCGGCATAGCGGGTTCGATCCCCGTCTTCCGCTCTACAAGATAAACTAATGAAGCTATTAGCCCTACTGACCCTCCTCCTCACCTCCTGCTACATCCCAACTGGGAACTATGTCCTGAAAGACCATCACATCTACAGAACAGAGACCTTTGAGGTGGCAGTACATTGCAAGCACGGAGAAGCTGTCGTATACCAGAAGAATGGTACGATGACTTTTGTGTGCAAGCGCCCCAACCCCCACAAGTAAGCGGGCATAGGTTAACGGCAAACTACTTGGTTGCCAGCCAGGTGCACCGAGTTCGAATCTCGGTGTCCGCACAGGAAAGAGAATGACAGACCCAACCACTACCCTCAACGACATTGTCGGAATACTTGCAACCGCGCCTGAGACTCAGCTAGACTCTGGGATCAGGGATTGGTGTCGCAAATTTCCTGACTCTGCCACTCCAGATGAAGCCCTTGTCTTCCTTCGTGACGTTACAGATGTAATCGTTCATATTGGGGGAGCATCAAGCTTCGTAGTGGGAGTGATCACTGGTCAGACCGGCATGTGCTTGAAGGAGACTCCTGAAGCGGGAGAAGTTCGTCGGGCTGATCTGATGGATAGATTCCACAAGCAAGCCGTCTAACACGCACCGTAATGGACAGGTTGTCTTTCTCCAGTAGCTCAACGGTTAGAGCAGTGTTCTTATAAAGCATTGGCAGATGGTTCAACTCCATCCTGGAGAACTTGTTGACAACCTGAGTGCTATCCTTATAAACTCATGCTATGAAGAGATGCATGACATGTAAGGAAGAAAAAGATAGCACTCAGTTTGGAAGTAATGCAAAAGAGCTAGATGGGTTAAATAGAAAATGTAAAGGTTGTTACAACCTTTACATGAGAGAGTACTATTCCAAGAAGAAAGATACACACATTTCTCGTGTTCAAACAGCTAAACAGCGACGCATTGCATTGCATAGAGCTAAGCTTTGGGAATATTTCTCCATAAATCCATGTATAAGTTGTGGAGAAAGTAACCCTAAAGTCTTAGAGTTAGATCATTTGAATCCCAAGCAAAAAACTAGAGGTGTTGCTAAGATGATCTCTAGGAATTTTGCTTGGGAAAAAATTGTGGATGAGATAGCTAAATGTCAGGTATTATGTCTTAACTGCCATAGAAAAAGAACTATTGATCAGTTCGATTGGTGGCAAAAAGTTCAATTCCCAGACGGTGTACAAAAGACCCCCAAGACCTAAAAATCCCAAAAAATTTATGAAACCGGTTTTGACTGGTTGCATAGTTGAATTTCCTATGGCATCATAAATGCCATGCGCAGGATCAAGTTAGTATTAGTAGTCCTTTTGACACTGATGCTGGCGTGCACCCCCACCGTTCCAAGTTGCATAACAAGCAACCAACTCCTCGAAGCTCTCAATCCTGTTCCTATCCAAGAGCTTGCTGCTTCAACTATTGCTGAGCTACGAAATAACGTGCTCTATCTCTTTGCTGAGGTGGAAGGAAGGCCAGGTTATGGAAGGGGAAGTGGAGTCATCCTGTTTGATCAGGGTGAATGGACTGTTGTTTTAACAGCCTGGCATCTCTTTTGGACCGATGATAGATCACGAAAGAGTAGAATCAAGCTGGCAACACAGGTCATGGTCTCTTCTCTTCCAGAAAGAGAAGAAGTTTGGATCAAGGCAGCAGAAGGTAAAGTCTCTTGCTTTGATGCACAGCACGACCTAGCTGTTGTAATAGTTCCATCAGTTCTTGTTCGACACCGATTTGATATTCCCTCTCCCCTTGGCGTCAAGCTATATGGAGAGGATCCTCCAATCGGTATGGAGATGATCACTATCAATAATAGCGAGGAGTTCGATAGAATCCTCTCTAAAGGTGTAGTCTCTGGATATATGGATAAGTGTCCTAGCTGCCTGCATCCTCGTTCTCTTCTATTTGATGGGTACTCATGGATGGGTGGCTCTGGAGGGCCTGGCTTCTCAATGGATGGGAAGTTGGTAGGGATTCTGTCACGAACAACCACCACTGGCATTAGACTTCTAGTGCCACCGTCAGTTATCGGTGATTTCTTGATGAGATGTCGCAGAACTGTACAGGATGAAGTTAAAGATGATAAAACCCCATGGCTTGTTGAGGTTACAGAACACCTTAACAAGGACCATTTCATTCTAGGCTCTCCAAGGTCACTAGATCCGACATGGACGAAGCCAGAAGTTGATGAAGGGGATGAGCTTGATGAAGAAGAGATGGATTAGATGGCTTCTTGCCATCACGATCGGCATAATAATAGTTGCCGACGGAATCCGTTGTACCTCGATACAAGACTGTAGCCCACACCCTTACCCTTCCACACAAATGTGCAGATGTCTCACCGACAATGGCGATGGTGCACGAGCACGTGATTGTTGGAAAGCAAAAACAGATAAGATGGTGAGGGCTCAAAGTAGAGAGTGCCACAAGAGATGCTATCGAGAGGATTGTAGCTACTGCGATGAATAAACCTCAGCCTAATAGCCCAGCAGGACAAGCTCTTCGACGACTTAAGATGGAGTTGTCTAGAGTCTATGAAGGGCAAAGAAAGCAGATGGGAATCACATGTAGAATATGTGGTTGGCATCTGAGCACTGGGCACCCCCTCTGCACTGACCTCGAAGTCCTTGGAGACTTCAACAAGTGGTTTGCTGAAGAGCCAATGGCTCAGGTCATTGCTGAAGAAGCAGATGACAGCTAAGACACCTCGACGAATCTTTGAGGGCCTGACTGGTTGTTGGGTGTATCTCACCAATGATCGTAGTCAGTACGAGCATGCTCTTCGGAATGGGAAGGAGATCCCAGAATGCTGCCTCCCAGGTAGAGTGATCATGCGACTATCCGATGAGGATAGGGAGGTCTTGAAGGGTCTCATTGCAGCAGACACACAAGACAGACAAATTTAGGAAGGGCCAGCCGATTGGTGGCGGCACCGGTCTTGAAAACCGGCTGACTGAGAGGTCGTGAGGGTTCGACCCCCTCTCCTTCCGCATGAAATTTAAAGAGACTAACCGAGGGTTTCTCCTCGCTGAGTTTGAAGACAGATACGGGCAGCTTTGCTCTATTCAAGAGAGCAGCTTGGCAACTGATGATTGCATTTGGTTGGGTGTGACTCGTGGTATTCCAAAAAAGTTTGGTGGAAGCGAACAAGATATTCAGGGGCGTATGCATCTCACAAGAGAGATGGTTTCATCCTTGCTACCCCCTCTGCTCTACTTTGTAGAGACTGGAGCACTTCCACATGAGTAAAAGAGACTGGGAAGCAGATTGGGCTGAAGCTGATGCTTGGCGTGCAGCTGTCAAGGAAAAATGTCCCTTAGTCTATCCTTATAGCGACTTCCAGGAGTTCGTCGGGGTACGGTACGGATTTGATTGTCCGAAAGGCTGGAGAGGCATTGTCGAGGAGCTCTCGGTACAACTCCAGAAATACCTTGAAGAGAATCCAATTGAAGGATTCTGTTGCGAGCAAGTCAAAGAGAAGTTTGGTGGACTGCGTTATTATGTAGGTCCAGCAGATGAGACTATCTGGGACATGATCAATGTTGCAGAATCCAAGTCATACAAAATTTGCCAAGACTGCGGAGCTCCTGGAGAGACTCGTAGTGGTGGGTGGACAAGGACAGTATGCGATGAGTGTAGTGCAGAGAGAGAAGAAGAAAAGCTTGGGCTTTGCTAATGGTTGGATAGAGACGCCTCCAGTAGTAGAAGCCTGCTTAAACAATACCCCCAGACATCAGCGACAAGTCAGTAACATTGGTCGATGCTTGACCATGTATAGTTGCGAGACTTGCAACTATTACTACAAGGTTGACTCAAGCGATTGAGGTGTCCATATTGTGCCACTCCATGTGGTAAGGAATGGTGTGCATGGAAGAATATAACTGTCCCCTTTGTGGAGAAACCGTCAAACCCGAGACTTGGGAAAGCGGAGACTGTCCCAACGATGGATGTCCAAACACCTATTGGTGGGAATGCGACTTCACCAACGACGACGACCACTGGGACTACCTGGCTTGGGAATTTGTTTAGGAAGATAGAGCGCGGCGGCGCGTAGCCTGTTTCGAATACAGGTCCACCGAAAGGTTGAAGGTTCGACTCCTTTATCTTCTTGTTTGATGCAGACACATTGCTTAAGCTCTTTGGAGACCATGTCCTAGTCACAGTTGACAGGGATAAGGGAAGCGGTGTAGAGCACTATGATCACGATTAACCTCGTGTTCTCCGCCGTATAGCCAAGCAGGAAAGGCATCGGATTGCAACCCCGACAACACCCCGGTTCGATTCCGGGTGCGGCGTCCATAAACTAAAGAGAGAGCATGACTTCTCAAGAAATCAAAGATTACATCGTAAGCAAAGTAGAGGATACTCGTCGTCAATGTGCGGTTGCAGGAACTCAAAAGATTGCGGTGCTATCTCAAGGTGATATCCGAGCAGGAATCGCGTTAGGTATTTGCACTCTAGCTGTCGGGCGTGAAAATATCCTGGCAGTAAATATCCATTCTCCAGACTGGAGAATAGGAGAAGCATTCACTCGCGAAGTTGCAGATGTTTTGCAGATCACCTTCATTGAACCCTCTATCACAGATAGAGGATCGAGTACCGCACTTGCTTTTGTACGAGCTGCATTTGAAGCAAAGCAGATAGTATTCCCTAACAATTGGGAATATACTACTACTGCGCTATATAAAATTAGCTATGCAACAAACTGGAGATCTCTCTATAATACATTTGCACTAACAGCAAGTACATATTTTAGAGGTGCTACTGATGGAATGTTTGTTGATGGTAGCAATTATGAATCTGATTGGCTTCAGCTATTAGATGAAGATATTGTAGAAGTTGCAACAGAGCTAGGTCTTCCGCATGAAGCTGCTGTAAGTACATACANAGATGAAGATGAGGCGGAAGGTGAAATCCTTGGCGTTTATATGCCTGANCACTTTCCATCAAGATTGCTATATCCTGTCTCTCAACAAGCCCCTGTAGCTCAGCTGGACAGAGCGCCCGCCTCCTAAGCGGATAGTCGAAGGTTCGAATCCTTTCAGGGGTACAAGATGCCAGATCCACTCATCATTATGTTGCTCTGGACCTTAGTAGGTATCTACATGTGGTACGCTAGGATTACCAAGTTCAGCAGGTATGCTGGACTAGCAATGGGAATCATAGGTACACTTACTCTAGCAGTCAAAGCACTTGGCCCGTTCGTCTAATGGCTAGGACCCTTGTCTTTCAAGCAAGTGAAAGGGGATCGAGACCCCTACGGGCTACAATATGAAGCTGACAGAACTTCGAGAGAATGCTGATAGTCTTAAGCTAATCGCCGGGCGCATGAAGGGGGTTCATCCTCAAGATGTGAATGGAGAGTCAGCTTATATTATCAAGCAAGACTGGTGGGAGGCTGTTGCCACCGCACTAGACGATATAGGCAATGAGCTTAGTCAAGAGGTTGACAAATTCCTCGAAGGCAAAGAGCTAAGGATGGGCGGTGAGTGAAGATGAAGCAAGGGAAGTAGCCCTGATCATCGCGACCTTGAAAGGCGACGAGTTATTTTGGCGCAAGTACTTCAAGAGAAATTGTGGAGACGTTAAGGCATACGTTCCTGTACCAATGAAGTTTATGGATACTACCCTTGACTCGCTCCAACGCTCACAGCAACGCTTGGTTGAGTTGTTGCCAGAAGAGTAAGCTACCGCATACTCGGGTAGTATACCAATCCTTGGTATGGATTGGGCAAGGGTTCGAATCCCTTCGGTAGCTCAAATGCAAGACAAGCCCATGAAACCTCGGGATGGAGTGGACATCACTGTTGAGCAGATGATGACAACACACCAACACGTTGCAAGGGAGCGTGTTGCTGCTCTTCTAAAAGAGCATGGACTGAGCGAAGACGTTCAGCTATCCTTCTACGAAGCAAGTGATGGCCATCCTACAATGAATATTGCTGTGGCGACAGAGGATCAAACAGAGTATGAGATGATCCTCATGGTAGTAGCCGCAGCGATTAATCTTGAACCAGTAACAGCTAATTGATGCTATCAGGTAGAGACGGGAGCTGGCGTCCCGAGCACCTTGGAAAGGTGTCCATCCGAGAGGATGCCTGGGTTCGATCCCCAGTTCTACCGCATGACTCTTACAGAAATAGTAAAGGGATTTGTCTATCTTGATAGGTTCGAGAACAATTGCTTCTGGTATACCAGGAAGCTTGGCTTGGTGCAGAAGCACAAGACCATCAAGGACAGGCGTTCGCAATGAGATTGGATGGATTGGAGGCAAGATGCTTCCAACATGAACTGGATCACTTGAATGGCAAAACGCTCTTCGATCAAGGAAACAGATAGGTGGCAGAAGAGTTAGTAGATGGGATGTCCTGTTCATGGACACTCCATCATCCCATGCATGGGAAACTTACCCCAAGACAGATTGAAGAGCTCAGAGCAAAGTTTCGTAGCTTCTTGCAACAGGTGATAGAGTGGAAAAGATCATGCTGACAGCGGATGTCATCATTCAAATTGGTGATAATATCATTCTTATTGGGCGGAAGCATGAACCCTTTCAAGACCATTGGGCACTACCCGGTGGCAAGGTAGATGAGGGAGAAACTACCTTGGAGGCTGCCTTTCGAGAGGTAAAAGAAGAGACCAATCTCGATCTCAAGAACGTCTTTCAATTCGCATCGTATGATGAGCCAGGAAGAGACTCTCGTGGCAGGTTCTGCACCACAGTCTACGAGGCAGAGGCCATCCTCACCGATGAGAGTCAGCCTGAAGCTGGAGACGATGCCAAGAGTCTGGTTATCGTCAGTCCATGGTGGGCAGTTGACAATTTGGAACTGGCGTTCGATCATGAGCAAATCATCTTGGACTGGCTGGAGTACAGTCAGATCACAAGGTGACCATAAGGCCCTGTGATGAAATTGGTAGACTTGCGGGGTTCAAACTCCCGTGTTCGAAAGGACGTCCCGGTTCGAGTCCGGGCAGGGTCACAACTTGACGCACCCTTAACTCAATGGCAGAGTACCACCTCGACGCGGTGGAAGCTAAAGGTTCAAATCCTTTAGGGTGCACAGATATACAGGCATAGTGAAACGGCATCACGAGAGCCTCTGAAGCTCTGAATTCTAGGTTCGAATCCTAGTGCCTGTGCCAAACGGGGGTAGCATCCCGGGACTGCTGATGGCCTAACTATCAGCTTACCACCTACTGGAGACTTACAGTGGGCGACAATGGTGGCGAGACATCATCGGCGGTAAGGTTTCTACCCGTCGTACTCCAAGTATGCTAAGCATGAAGCCAGTAAGGAGGACGAGTACTCTTGGTACTCCTTACAAATGGAGTGGTTGAACTTGTGGAAGTTCAGGTGGCTGTAAACCACCCGCCCCGGCATAGCAGGTTCGACTCCTGCCCACTCCACCACACCGCCTCGCATAGCTCAGCTGGCTGGTAGCGGTCGACTCTAAATCGATGGTTGTGGGTTCGAGTCCTACTGCGAGGGCTGATTGTGGATGAGATGGTGTTGAAACGACTGTGCTGTCATGACCCTGAGGTCAAGACAACCAGCGACGATAAAGAAACCCTTTGGTACTGTATGTCCTGTGGGGCATACTGGGTACAAAGGGAGGAGAACAAGTGGCTTAGCTGAATCCGTATGTGTATGTGATGGTTCGAGAGGATCTCACAGCACCACAACAAGTAGTTCAAGCGTGCCATGCATGCCTCGAAGCAGGTGATTCTTTTACCGGTTGGGTAAAAGAATCACCTGTTTTTTTAGTCTTGCTAGGTGCAAAGAACGAAAAGAAACTGAAGAAGGCGGCAGAAGAATTAGTCGCCGCAGGCATTGAACTTAAAGAGTTCTATGAACCAGATATAGGTAACGAATTGACAGCAATTTGTTCTGAGCCTATCTATGGTACAAAGAGAGAGCGCTTTAGAAAGTATCAACTCTTAGGCAAGTGATGAAAGTATCTTCTCTGATGGCACCTCTTTTTGAGTGCGGAAAAGTAAGTGGAGTAACAACAGGCGAAAAGAAAAAGCCTATATGCACTTGCTACAAGGGAGGAAGAAGTCACAAGCTGGTAGATGGAGAGATCGACCTTCCAGCACTGACTGACCGACGATCTATATGTGCTCTATGCCGAAAGAGA
>JGI25130J35507_1000671_pt1 | contig 11002 bp, 13 predicted proteins | sample ETNvirnome_2_300_FD_35507 | JGI IMG/M metagenome (IMG submission 35507)
TGCAGGCGAAAATTTTACATCAACAAGTAGCCCATGTCTTGATGGGGTTATAGTTGAGATAGACCATAGCTGTGCAGTACCAATGACGATAGAGGAAGGCTATCCTTATGTTACTATAAGGTGCGCGTCGGTTCGTGATGGTGCCCCTAGGTGGGATAAGTACACTATTATCGCGATAACCAATCCAGAAATAGAGGCCCCAACAAGTGTTGGGGCCCTGTGCATCGATCCACTTGCAAGAGTGTATGTGCAGGAGCGTCCGTAAANAAATAAGTGAAAATAAAGGTAGCATTTTACAAAGGCAAAGGAAACTGTTTAAACGGGATCGTCCGTTGGTGGACGAAGAGTGACTACAGTCATGCCGAAATAATGCTGCCAGACGGTATAACTTGGATTGGAATAAGTCCGTTTTTAAAATCAAAGGTTGCGAGTCGAAAAAAGCTAATAATCGATTATTCTGAATGGGATTTTGTCGACATACCTGTTAATCAAGAACAGCTTGATATTATAATGGAGTTTTTTGAAGATACCGAAGGCCATGGTTATGATTGGGCAGGTATGTTGTTGTCTCAATTCTTACCATGCAAGATCAAACATAAAAAACGATGGTATTGTAGTGAGTGGATTGCGTATGCTCTTCGTATAGCTTGTGTTATTGATTGGAGAATAATAAAAATATACGATAGAAAGGACTTATCGCCGGCGATACTATATAATTTGGTTGTAGATATTAAAAATGAAAATAAGAAAATTTAAAACTGATGAATGGGTTGAATACAGCCAATTTCCAGATTCGAAACACAGTACTCTTAGAGATACTAAAGTGCGCGCTGTTGTATTAGAAGTATTACATAAGAGGGATATATATGATTATCGTATCTATTTGGACAATGGCACATCAACCATTTTAAAAGTAAAAGAGAAAAACCTATTTCCACATAATAAAACTAAGTAATAATACGATGTTTGTCAAAAAAGTCAAATATTTAATGTTAGCACTTATGCTCGGTTGCTCCGCGGACTACAGTGTGCGAACCGAACAAGTAGAAGAAACAATAGCCACAGAAATTCACATTGATTCGTTTGTACAAGCCTCAAAACCAGAACAAATTGATGTCTTGGTACTCTTAGATACGTCATGCTCAATGAATGATAATTACAATCAAGTCAGCACAGGAATCGAATTGCTGAGAAACGATCTTAATACCGTAACCAACGATTACAACATTGCGTTTATTAACACATCCTTGCAAGACCCTTATTTTGCTGGTATTTTTGACAATTCTTCGTCTATAATTGATTTTATAATGGCCCCCTGGTCATTAGCCGGTGATTATACTGAGGCTGGCTTCTCGGCGCTCTATGATTTTACAACCTCAACACCCGAGGCTGTCACGTTTTTTAGAGAAACAGCTGATAAACTGTTTATTTTTATTTCCGACGAAGAAGAACAAAGCGGAATTCCCACCAATATTTTTGAAAGTTGGCTTAAAGACGAGTTTAGGGGTGTTCAGCGCGACGTAGTATCTATAGTCACCGTTCCCGAGAGTGAGTGTGAATATGCCAGCAGCTATAATATCGGACAAAAATATATCAACCTGGCCCGACATTATGGAAAAGATCCGATTGATATCTGCAGCAATTGGGAATTATGGCTTTCTAATAGTACATTTTTAGTTGGGCCTATAGATTATATTAAATTAACCTACACACCAATGGAAGAGAGTATTAAAATATATATTGATCGATTTGAGACCGATCAGTGGGAATACGATGAAAAGACTAATACGGTTAATTTGTATTATACCCCATCTCCAGGGTCTCTAATTGAAGCAGTTTACCTAAAAGCTCAGGAGGAATAATGAGTCACAAAGAGAAACATCGTAGTTTTAGAAGAAGACGAAAGGTCGGTTCTAAGAGAAGAAAAGCGCGCCGAAGAGCCCGCGGAAAGAAGAAGTAGGATTAAAACATGAGCGAAGAGAAAAAACCAACCGTCATGGTTAGTGGTGGTTTTGATCCTGTGCACGTGGGACACATTCGCATGATCCGCGAGGCTGCTGAATATGGCAATGTTATTGTAATTGCCAATTCTGATGAGTGGTTATATCGCAAGAAAGGATTCAATTTCATGGATTTTAAATCTAGATACGAAATTCTAGATGCTATTAAAGGTGTTGTATTGGTTGATTCTGTGGATGATGGTGATGGTACCGTTTGCGATGCAATTAAACGCCACAAACCAACATACTTCGCAAATGGCGGCGAACGAGGCAAAGACAATACGCCAGAGGTCATGTTATGCAAAGAGCTTGGAGTTGAGCTTTTGTGGGGAGTGGGCGGCGACGAAATCTTCGGGGGCGCCTCCCAGGCCGCAGCCAGACGACTCAGTAACGATGAGATACCACCCATTAGAACAGTAACAAAATATTCTGAAAGATGAGTTGACTTAAAGTGTATATATGTTATAATATCTTTAAGGTTTATAACCTTTTAATTGCAACTACAAAGGAGTAAAAATGCAATATTACCCACAACATTATTATGGATTTGCAGTCGATAATGATGTAGCCGAAAAGCTTCAATTAGATGAAGCGTTTGATAACTATGAAATGAGCTATGAGGAAAACGATTTCTTCGATGGCTTTGAAGAAAAATATGGCGTTGAACCATATAAATTTGCTGACACCACTTATGAGCGTGGTGGTTATGTTCAAGGCTTGAGTGGTTTTGATTGGGATAAGACTTACGTGTGCTTTGATCCTGCGCAGGTAGGAGACGATAGATGGAATAAGATGTTGGAAACTTTATCCGAACTTAATATTGATGTTGAAGAAGGCCATTGGTCTGAGCTTGGCTAGCCGGCGCTATTCTGCTCGCCTNTAAGCAGAAGGGGAGCACCCGACCCAAACGTAGGTGCAGTTGTGAGTTTGCTNGAACTCTCCGGTCAGCCTGTAAGGCCGTATAGTTACAGAGAGCACNCTGGCAATGCTCGACTGGCCGTCAAAAACCAGCCAATTGGGGTGAAGCGCCACAGGCAGGTGCACCGGGTTGTTACCCCGGCCGCTGCAGGTTCGAGTCCTGCTGCCCCAGCCATTGATATGAAGTACAAAGTGGGCGATGTTGTGCTTGTCGAATCATTTGCAGGACCAAAGGTTCGGGTGCGTTTGAAAGAGCGCATTTTAAAACCTAAAGACTTTTGGGGAGCAGATGGTTGGGATGCACAAATAATATATAAAAAAGATGTTGACATTCTGCGTAAGAATGGAGTACCATATAAGAAGGGTGCAAAACCATTGGTATTTGTCTTTGATTGGCAGATGATTAAGAGGAAACGTTAATATGCGNGTGTAGCTCAGTGGTAGAGTCCCACGTTGCCAACGTGGCTGTCGTGAGTTCGAATCTCATCACCCGCTCCATTTGAGGAAATAATGCGAGAGAAAGTAAGAAGAGATAAATATTCATTATCCGTGACTATTTATAAGCGAAAAGGTGGTTAATGGCGGCTAAAAAAAACTACGTCTTAGATACTAGTGTATATCTAACAGACGCAGATTCAATATTTAAGTTTGGGAATAACGATATTTTTGTTCCTTTAAAGGTATTGGAAGAGATTGACAAGCACAAAAAGCGTCAAGACTCTGTAGGTATAAATGCGCGAAAGATTATTCGCAACTTAGATGATTTGAGAGAAAAAGGATCCCTTCAAAAGGGAGTGAGAATTGGTAAAGGCAAAGGCCTCTTGCGCGTGGTATCATATGAGTGTTTAAACGACGCCCCCTTTCCGGCTGATTTAGACATAAGCATTCCAGATCACATAATCATCGCCACAGCAAAAGCTATTCAGGATGAATTTTCAAAGCGTAAGATGATTGTTGTTTCACGCGATATTAATATGAGGGTTATTTGTGATGCTGTTGGCATCCCGGCAGAGAACTACGATACCGAAAAAGCTGTAACTTCCTCAGAAGAGCTTTATACAGGTTTCGTCGAACACCTAGTAGATGATCAATTCATTGACCGCTTTTATGCCGGTGAAGAAGTATTAATCACTCGCGATGAAGTTTCAACTACCTGGCACCCAAGTCAATATATATTACTTGTTTCAAACGCAAATCAAAAGAAAACTGCGCTCGCCAGATTTTATAGTCACTTCAAGCCGCTTAAAAAGATAGTTCATGATAGACTGTTGGACTGGCAGATTAACTCTAGAAACAAAGAACAAGCATTTGCTATTGATTTGTTAATGGATCCAGATATTAAAATAGTTACACTTGTTGGGCGCGCCGGAAGTGGAAAGACATTGTGTGCCATTGCCGCAGGATTGCAACAAACAATTGGTTTACGAGAAAATCACTATTCACGTTTAATAGTTTCTCGCCCTGTAGAGCCGCTTGGCCGCGACATTGGGTTTTTACCGGGCACGATGGAAGAAAAAATGTTACCGTGGCTTAAGCCAATTCAAGATAACTTACAGTTTTTATTAGGTAACGACAAGAACGCCCTGCAAATGTATATGGAGAAAGGAAAGATTGAAGTTGAAGCGCTTACTTATATTCGTGGCCGTTCAATTGCTGATGCTTTTATTATCATCGATGAAGCCCAGAACCTAACAATGCATGAAGTTAAAACAATAATTACGCGCATCGGTGATGGAACAAAGGTCGTCCTCACCGGAGACATTGAACAAATTGACAATTCATATGTCAATGAAATATCAAATGGCCTCGCACACACAGTAGAGAAATTTAAAGAGTTTCCAATAGCGGGTCACGTAACATTCAAAAGGGGCGAACGAAGCGAACTCGCAACGCTAGCCTCAAAAGTGCTATAATAAACGAACGTTTATTTGACAAAACAAAAAATAAATGATATATTAATATCATAAGGAGAAAATATGAGCAACAACGAAATTCAACAAGAAGAAACAAAAGCAATTACAGAAAAAGAATATAATAATGCACCTCTTGTGGTGGTGCCTGAACTGACCGAAGACACCGGCCTAAAGAATATGATTATTGATTATACTGGCCACAAACTCCAGCCGGAAGATGGAAAAGTAGATATTAATATGATTGCAGAAATGCTGGCTAGCGAATTCCCAGAATTTGTATATGCCTTTGCAGAGCAGAATTTTATTCGCGGTTACCAATTAGGATTAGAAGATGCCACTACGTTACCTACAAGAGAAACAGAAGACGCTGAATCAACAGAAGAGTGATTTCTATACTTCAGGCGGTCTTCATGTTTATTTTAAAGAACCATTTCATAATGAAGATATAGATTTAGAGGCGGCTGTCTCTAAATTAGAAGGAAATCTTCCCACACACTTACTATCTGAAATTGAGATGATAGTTGTGGGATGGTTTGACGAGTTTGAAACAAGAGATATTAATGCATTCTATAAAGATGGTGCATTATATGTATCTAACATACAAGATGACTTTGATGATTTATATGATGATTTGATACATGAAATTGCACACTCTCTGGAATCTCCATATGGTCATTTCATATATGCGGATGAAAAAGTAAAAGATGAATTTTTGAGAAAAAGAAAATATCTGCATGATATATTATGGGCTAAAGGCTTTAAAGCGCCACTATCGTTTTTTACAGATGTCGAATATAATAAAGAATTTGACATGTTTCTATATGAGAAAATTGGCTATGACAAACTGTCCTCTATTATGATGGGTATGTTTATTAATCCATATGCCGCCACCTCTCTATCGGAATACTTTGCCACCGGCTTCACAGAGTTTTATATAAATTCAGACCACAAATTCCTACAAAAAATTAGTCCGGAGTTATATAGAAAAATAAATCTGTTGTGCGACGAAGAAACCCTTGACAATCAACTCTAAAACGGTTATATTATATATGCATACGGAGAATTTGTGCCACACATTTCATACTCAGAACTAAAGGACTGGAAATTCTGTCCTTTTTATCATAAGCTTACGCGTGTTGATAAAATAGACGGCTTCCAAGGCAACGAATATACGGCTTTTGGTACTGCAGTACATGCTGTCTGTGAGAAGAAACTACTTAAAGAAGATGTTAATCACGAACAGTACTTTTTGGATACTTTTAGCGAGTGCATATCTGATCTACCTGATGACGTCGACGTGGATAGTCGACTTGTTGATCAAATGGTTGGACAAGGAAAACGAATAATTCCAGAGATCGAAGATGCCTTAAATGACTATTTTGAAAATTTTGAGGTTCTTGCCGTTGAAATGCCATTGATGGAACCAATTAAAAATGAAGACACACACAAATTCAAGGGATATATTGACGCCGTAGTGGTAACTCCAGATGGTAAGGTCCACATCTTTGATTGGAAAACGTGTGGCTGGGGCTGGGATTCTCGAAAGAAGAGTGACAAAATGATAACGTATCAACTTACGCTTTATAAACACTTCTTTTGTCAAAAAATGAATATAGATCCAAAGAACGTAGAAACACACTTTGCACTACTTAAAAGAACAGCAAAGAAAAATCATGTCGAGTTTTTCAGGGTAACCAGTGGAGCTAAAAAAACTGAAAATGCCCTTAAACTTTTGAGCATAGCACTGTACAATATTAAAAATAAGCGTCACATTAAGAACCGCTTATCTTGTACGGCCGGTTATGGCTGTAAATTTTATAAGACAGAACACTGTCCATGAGGAATAAATGGAAAAGAAAAAGATATTAGTATTAGCAGACCATCCCTTATCACCATCTGGGGTGGGCACACAAACAAAGTATATGATAGAGGCGCTTCTTAAAACAGGTAGATATAAATTTATTTGTTTAGGCGGCGCCATTAAGCACGACAACTATAATCCGATAAAAGTTGACCACTGGGGCGAAGACTGGCAAATATTTCCAATCGATGGCTATGGAAATCACGAAATTGTTAGATCTGTTTTGCAAAAAGAAAGGCCTGACGCTTTATGGTTTATGACAGACCCGCGGTTTTATGAGTGGTTGTGGGAAATTGAAAATGAAATTCGTGCTCTTATCCCAATGATATATTATCATGTTTGGGATAACTTCCCCGCCCCGCATTATAACGGCAGATTCTATAGATCGACAGATGAGGTCGTATGTATTTCCAAGGTTACACACGAGATATTAAAGCAAGTGTCACCAGAAATAACATCCCGCTATCATCCGCACGCTGTTCCAACAAATTTTTTCCGCCCTAGAATTTCTTCAGAGGAAAAGGAAAGAGTTAAGGCTCTCCGTGATCGAATGCTAAGCGCATCCGGAAGCCAAAAATGGAAAAATCCAAAAAAGAAGGTCTTTTTCTGGAATAGCAGAAATGCACGCCGCAAGCAGAGCGGCACACTTGTTTGGTGGTTTAAGGAACTCCTTGATGAAATTGGGCACGACAAAGCCGCGCTTATCATGCATACAGACCCCAGAGACGCCCATGGGCAAGATCTCCCACACATTATTGAACATCTTGGCATGGGGGATGGACAAATTCTTATATCAACGAACAAGGTGTCATTTGAAGATATGGCATTAATGTACAATGCGGCAGATTATACCATTGGTATTAGTGATGCAGAAGGCTTTGGGCTATCGACGCTGGAATCCTTGTCTTGTGGCACACCAATTATTGTCAATATGACGGGAGGGTTGCAAGAACAGGTTACTGACGGTAAAAAGTGGTTTGGATGGGGAATACAACCCTCCTCGAAAGCAGTTATCGGATCTCTTCAGGTGCCCTATATCTATGAAGATAGAATTTCTCAAGAGGATTTTAATAGTGCGATGAAGAAGGCGATCAATCTTAGTGAACAAAAATATAAAAATATGTCAGCTCTTGGTGTCGAACATGTTAGAAAAAACTATAATTTTGAAAATTATGAAAAAGGATGGGTAAAAATAATGGATGAGTTTGTTGAGAAGCACGGCTCTTGGGAAAATAGAAAGTTATATGATTCATGGCAGCTTCTGGAGGTGGCGTGAGCATGATGACAACTCAGAAAATGCTGGGTAACAAAGATTTAAATTTGTCTAATGGAGATACAAATATGATGAAAAAGAAAATTTTATTAAAGGCGCCAATATTAACGCGTTCTGGTTATGGCGAACAAAGCAGGTTTGCACTCAGATCTTTGCGAAGCAGAGAAGACCTGTTTGATATTTACATACAACCTCTTACGTGGGGAATGACCTCATGGTTGACCGAAACGTCAGAAGAGAGACTATGGATCGACGCAATAATTGAAAAAACCATCCACCATATTCAAACAGGCGGTCAATTTGACATATCTTTACAGGTATCCATTCCAAATGAATGGGAGAAAATAGCTCCTATAAATATTGGTTATACTGCTGGAATTGAAACTACTAAAGTTGCGGCCGAATGGATTACAAAAGGCAACGAAATGGACAAAATTATTGTCGTATCTAACCATTCGAAAAACATATATGAGAAAACCTCATATGATGTGGTTAACGAACAAACAAAAGAGGTTGTTAACAACCTTAAGCTAGAAACAGAAATTGAAGCGGTTAACTACCCTGTAAAAACTTATGAACAATTGCCAGAACTTGAATTTGATCTGGAATATGATTTTAATTTTGTTTCTGTTGCCCAATGGGGTCCTCGAAAAAACATAGCCAACGCCATTAAGTGGTTTGTGGAGGAGTTTCATGATGAAGAGGTTGGACTAGTTTTAAAAACTAACTATGCAAAAAACAGCCTTATGGATAGAGAACATGTATTCGGTCAAATTTCGAACCACCTAAAGACACTTGGTCCAGATAGAAAGTGTAAAATATATCTTCTCCACGGAGACATGTCGGATGAAGAAATGCATGCAATTTATAACCACCCGAAAGTTAAGGCTGCAGTTTCTTTTACACACGGTGAAGGGTTTGGCCTGCCTTTGTTTGAGGCGGCTTATATGGGCATTCCCGTAGTTGCCCCTGGGTGGTCCGGACAAAACGATTTCTTGTTTGATGACAAAAATAAAGAAAATTTTTACAACGTATCATTTGATATTGGTCCTGTGCCTCAAGAAATTTTATGGGAAAATGTTATTATTAAAGAATCTGGCTGGGCATTCCCTCGCGAGCTATCTGCTAAAGAACAAATGAGAAGGTGCTATGATGACATTCATAGGCTATCTGCGGATCCAAACGATACGAAAGATAATATTGCCGCACTCGCCGCAACCCACGCGGAATATCTAAACAGTAACTTTACAGAAGAAAACAAATATGCAGCCTTTGTTTCTGCAATGGGCGCAAAAGAAGACTTTGATGTTGAAGGTTGGTTATCCAATCTGGATATTGAAGAAATAGAGTGAAAATAGTTTTTATAGCTGATTTCTTTACGGATCAGGTTCTTGGCGGCGGCGAGCTTAACAATGAAGAGTTAATAGACCTTCTCATCCAAGATGACCACCAAGTAAAGAAAGTAAATAGCGCTATCGCTACAAGAGGGTTTATAGAAGACAATAGGGATAACTATTTTATTATAGGTAATTTCATGAATCTCTCTAAGGAGTGTATAGCGTCCTTATATGATAAGCAATATGTCATTTATGAGCATGACCACAAGTATATAAACAATAGGAATCCTAGTGTTTTTAAAGATTTTCTGGCGCCCAAAGAAGCTCTTGTTAACGTCGAGTTTTATAAGAAGGCAAATGCGGTGCTTTGTCAAACACAGTTTCATTTAGATATTGTAAAGAAGAATTTGAACTTTGATAACTTGATTAGCCTCGGTGGTAATTTATGGTCCGAAGATTCATTAGAATACATGACCAAACAGGCCGCAGCCCCAAAAACTGAAACTTATGCAATAATGGATTCTCCGATAGAGCACAAGAACACACGCGAAGCGATTATGTATTGTCAGTATAAGAAGTTCCCTTTTAAGCTCATCAAAAGTGATAATTATAAAGAGTTTTTGAGGCTCATGAGCGAGCATAAGACATTTGTGTTCTTTCCGAAAACCCCAGAAACACTCTCTAGAGTCGTGGTTGAAGCTAGAATGATGGGGATGAGCGTGATTGTTAATAAGATGATTGGCGCCACCCGCGAGCCATGGTATAATTTAAAAGGCCAAGAATTAATAGGTTTGATGAGAGACAAGAAAAGAAACATTAAAGATGTAGTTGTGAGCACTTTCCAATGAAAATTTTATTAACTTTAAATAAAACATATAGAGGCTTGCCCGACTCAGGCCATTGGTATGTATATGAACCATTAAAGCAGCTTGGACACGATGTATATTGGTTTGACACAGTAGACCCTGATGAGAAAGACTATAATAAGGTTATAGAGGACTTCAAGCCAGATTTAATTTTTTGTTGTTTGACTAATAATCGTTTTATCGCGCCATACGAGCCATGGCAACAAATTGTCGAAGAAACGAATTCTGGAAGAACAAAGACATTTAATTGGTTTTGTGATGATACATGGCGTTTCGATACATTTTCCAGCAGGATATGTCACTTTTTTAATGTGTGCTCTACACCAGACCCAAAATATATAAGAAAATATAAAGCGGCCGGATACAATAATGCAATATTGGGCCTCTGGCATGCCAACTCAGATTTTTATCCTAAAGTAGAATTTAAAAACAAAGATATCGATATATCTTTTATTGGTGCACCAACACCATCCCGGACTGAAATATTTGAAAATATTGATGTGCCTGTTGAAAATATATTTGGGGTTTCTATGGAAGAACTGTTTTCNGCCCACTCACGCAGTAAGATTGGAATTAACTTTAGTACTAATGATAATGATCAATTTCAGCAAACCGAAATAAAGCAAAGAATTTTTGAAATTGTGGCCGGTGGGGGATTGTTGCTTACACAACATCATGATGGCATAGAGAACTTTTTTGAGATCGATAAAGAAATTTTCACGTTTAGAGACACCGAAGAACTATCTGAAAAAAGCAAAGTTTTATTAAAGAACCCGCAGCTTGTTGAGAGCACAGCTGCGGCAGGCCACAAAAGGTTTCTTGCTGAACACGATT
>JGI25130J35507_1000672_pt1 | contig 10995 bp, 17 predicted proteins | sample ETNvirnome_2_300_FD_35507 | JGI IMG/M metagenome (IMG submission 35507)
GGNNCCAGCAGGTCCTTGCGGACCCGTTGCAGTCTCTGTTAAAACTATAGTTGGATCTCCCTCTACTGTTAAAGTATTAAGCGCATCCGTTTCAACAACATCTGTCACTATCTAGTCACCTCCGGTGTAATGCTTACTGTGCCTTGAACTAACCTTGTAACCACCCCACCTGAAGTTATGATTTCTAAATCATAGACACCAGTATCGGGAGCAGTCAAAGCAGTAGTTACAGACGATGCGATAGTAATAACGATTTCACCAGTCGCATTTAAAGTTATATCTCCAGCACCGCTAGTCAAATCAACTAACGCAGCAGGAGAATCATAAGTATTACGAATTTGCATTCGGCCAGAATGAGTACTCAAATCTACTACGCTACCGCCAGATTTATATGTAAACGTTCTTTGAAATGTTTCGCCTTGATTTACGATCAAATTGTAACTAAAAGCCATACCCTGATTATACCACCGTAACGTTTTTTTACCAAAGGCTAGTCAAGTGTAATATCAAGATCATTCGCAGCAATAGTAAACGTGTCCCCTGATGCAGCAACTACTGAAGAAGACAGCGCTCCATGAAACAGGAGATTGCCTCCAGCAGAAGCATCAAAGACCCCAATGTGCGTCACAGTAACAGCAGGCATGCTGCTAAAGGACACGCTAGACGAGTTGGACACCGCACCGCCAGAAGCTGCACCAAAAGTTACCGCTTGCCTAGTGGCCGCGACCTCAGCGCCTCCAGAACCAGCATCAGTCGGACTGCCCACATACAACGCCAAATACACCGTTGCTACCGGCGTATATGACGTATTCCTCAATGCATGATCAAGGAGTTTATTTTCTAAGTAATTAGATAACCCCGACATGATTTTTCCTATCAGCTACTCGCCGTAGTGTTCTTTAACCTGTTTCTGAGTAGCCGCTTCAAACTGAGTTGTAGCTAGAAGTCGTTTCGCTGTCGCAGCATCTACCAACTGGTAAGGATGATCCCTAGTGAAAAACACTTCACCAACGGAGTATCCATACCCATGACGCAAAAATAGCATTTGGTCACCCGACGGTGCTGCAGCCTTCTTAGGGGCAGCCTTTTTGGCGGGCACTGATTCTACTTCAGCATTCTTCAAATCTTCAGTTGTAACTGTACTTTTATTATCAGCCATAATGAACATCTTACCATACATCATTATCAAATGCAACAATAGAACACCCCCGGGAGGCATCTAAGCGACCCGGGGGTGTCTGGTGGTGGTTTGTGATTTAAAACCAATATCTATTTTACTTACAGTGCCGATCAGGCCCTAATCTTAACGTCCTGAGCGATCACATAAGCTTCAGCGTTCTCGATGTTCTGAGCAACCCTGTTGTACTGCGTGTACTCAATCGTGTCCTTCTTCGGCTTGAACTCACGGTAAACCGTGATCTCACGCTGAATACCAACAATATGGTTGTTGGGGAAGGTCAAAATAATGTACCCGTGAACACCACTGGGACTATCATATGTGCCAGCAACATCCTCTGGTAGCAGCGGAACCTCAATTAGAGGAATACCGAACGGAGATAGACCTGTTGAACCAGGACCCCCGTTAGGCCCACCCGGGTTGTTGTAAAGCCTGTCACCCATAGTAGATCCGGGCGAAGGCGCACCAGCAGTAGCCTCAGTAGCAGAGTTCGGGTTCTGCAGCGTGTAGATTGTATCCTGCACAATACCCGGACCACTGAAGTATCGCAACTCATTACGACGCTGCATGTACTTGTTCGGCATCTTACGCAAAATTGCGTCATACACCGAACGACTAATGTTAGCTCCCAGACCGTCGTGAGTAGTGCCACTGGCCTTACCCAACTTAACATAACCGTCCTGAGCCTTAAGCAGCGCATTGCTGCTTGTGGTATCACCATTAATCAGAAGGTCATCCATATCGTTCGACGTCTGACGCGCCATAACCTGAGCGATATGATCCTCCAAGGAGTCACCAGCAATGTTGTCCTCAAGGGACTCAGTGCTGACCTCCCAATCCAACCGGAGCTTAACTGTCGTTAAAGCGACCTTAGCAAAGGTCACGGCAGCGTTTGCGCCAGTATCGGTAGCCTCAGTTGCTTTTGCAAGCAACCGCGTTCCAACCGACAGCTTATCGATTTCCAATGACGGGTTGTTCATGCGAACGACCCTAGACTGTTGCATAAGAACAGACTGATCGATAACGAAGTCAAGGAAACGGTTAGCCTGAGCGGGCTTTAAAATACCGCCAGAGGCATTGCCGACAACAGAGGTAGTAACCTCGTTTGCTTTTTGAAGTAGTTCTTCGTTAGCCATTTATAATTTCCTCCCTATGACTCGTATCCAAGAGACTTAATCAAGTCCTGAGGTAGAAAAATGTTTCCCCAAAATGACTCGGGGGCACTCTCCACGGCAGCCTTAACGGCTACATCCTCTTCTTCGTCTGTCTCATCAACACTCTTTTTAATTGCACCAGCGTTCTCAACGGTTTCAACACGAGTGTTGATCACATCAAGACTATCGGTGACTGACTTTGTTGACTCATCAACCTTAGCTGTGAGTTCTTCCTGCTTCTCAGTCATTGCATTAATGGCAGAGGCCAGCTTATCTTCAATTAAAGTTTCAACCTGTGCGGCAGAAGCCTCGGAATGAGAAGCTAGCTTTTCATCAATGACAGTTCCTAGAGCTACAGTGAGTTCATCGATATTCATATCAATATCATCTCCTTCATTGATTTCTGCCACAAGCGCAATCTCTTCCACTTCAGCAGTAATTTTTTCTACATCATCTTCATCAGAATCAACAATAGTATCCGGCTCCGCATTAGCGGGATCGGACATCCATGTCAAGAACCTCTGAAGAAGTGAGATCTTATCTTCCAACTCGGCACCCTCAAAAGCCCCGTCATTTGACGGGGTTTCATCAGACGCAGTTAGAACGTCTGTATCTTCCATGTATATAACCATATCAGAATAATTCTTATTATGCAAGTCTTTCGTAACATTGCAGTCACATTCGGTACTTTTGATTGTATTATCAGTAACACATACTGTCGTATCGCCAACTGTGTGACATTCCGTTTCATCAATTGCGAGAGCATAGGATAGACCTTCGTCATCAGATTTAATCAACGTAATGTTAGCAACTGGGTTTGCCGGATTATCCACCAAACTCAACTCACCAAGTTCATACTTGGTAACCACACTAACCGGCTGACCTCGAAACTTCCTTGTTTCATCTTCCTTGCGTTCGAGGATTCGACCACCGATAGAGAACGCACCAAGGGTGCCATCCAAAACCTTTTGCCAAGTATCCTCTGCCCCTTTTGAAATATAAGCAGAAACCTCTACACCACGGTAGGTGCTTCCACCCTTATTAATCTCAACGGGACGATGACCTACAGCCTTGCCTACAGCCAGAGGCTGGTGCATCTCTCGTATGTTGCCCTGCCAATTTTTAAATGCTGTCATGGACGCGCTGAAATCAACGACGTCTCCTGACTTATCTACATTATCAGCAGTAGCTACGCCAACCACAACCCGCTCTTCATTTTTAATTAAAGAGACAGGGAAGATTAGTTGTAAATTTTCGCCATGCATATTATTGCCTCCTTATGAAGCTATGGGAACTATTATAACATATATCTAATTTAATTACAATAACCTTTAACCCACAGCAAAAACAGCCAGAGTAACAGACGCAGTGATCACTTGAAATTCAGTGTAATCACCGGGGATGCATACGTACTCCGTACCACCAGCAGGAATTAACACAGACACATGGTCATTCAGTTTTACTGTAGCATCAGTCGATGCGTGAGTGTTGTGAAAGTAAATACCATCAGTGTGATGACCTAAAGTGATTTTTGAATCAGTGCTGTCTACACTGATATTTGAATACATAACACTACTATTTCCGTACATATTGTCCTCCTTTAATCTTGATCACGAACCCCACCTGAGTCTTGGGCGGAGCCCCTCTCATTGCTGGTCTCGGGATTCGCAGAGTCATCTCCCGCTGGGGGAGTGTCAGCATTGTCATTCCCCTCGGGAGCGCCCTCTGGCCTTTCTGGCTCTTCTTCCACCATGTCTTCACCGGTAAACGGATTGATGCCCGTTTGCATAAGCAACTCCATTTTCCTAATATTGCTTGGATATGGAAGCTCTTCTTCACCAGCCTCGCGGTCAGGAAGACCCAGCATGTTTCGCACCTCGTTTGGTGTAACAACCTCAGTACGAAGATATCGATCTCTAATCTTAGACTGTACATCTTCATCGACCAGATCAATCTGTTCAAATCTAAAATCTACAAGATCGGTAAACTCTTTAACAATATAATTAATCCGCTTCTCTATAACCTTTTGATCGGGACCAACTACCTGAACTTTAAAAGTTTTATCCGCATCTCTCGCAACAGCAAGATTTGCATTATCGTAAACACCAACCTTGGGNGCNGGTACTCTATTAGCAACTAGAATCTCATCACGATTGGACTTTCTGAATTTATCGAAAGATGCGTCCTGCACGTTGGCTTCTAGCTTCTCAAACTTTATATCTACATCACCACCAAGTGATGCAGGAAGGGGAACGATAAGAGTTCCATGATTCCTGCCTTTAACCTCTGTTCTAAAATAGTTAACTAATTCTTGCTTCGATCTATTACTAAGCTTTGCACCTTTAAGAATAATTGCATATCTAGGGATAGCCTTATTTTCAAAATAATCAATATTATAATTCTTTGCGTACTTGTCACCCAAGATCGCACCAATAGCAGTTACCGCAGAAGGGACTCCGTAATAATTGCTTGTTGGTGTATACGCCTTAAAATGAATAATCTCATTAGGTCGTCCATCAGTATTGATAGGATCCGATGTTTCTAAATCTTGAAAGTTCCTAAAGAAAACAGACTGAATCTTGCTATGTCGTGACAACTGCACAAATCCATCACGCTGCCTACGTACTCGCATATTGACAGCTGGAATGTGACCAATATAACCTATCTTGCCAACATTGGTCCTCCCTATCTCCAAATAAGCGTTTCCGATAGTAAGATAGTCCGTCCACAACTTGATCATGGTCTCCGAAAATGTATCTTCAATATTGGAATCATCGAGCAATGCATAAAGCTTCTTACGCTCTCGAGCCAACTCAATTCTAATCTTATCTTTCTTAGCTGAGCTGACGTATCTGCCTTTTCAACTCGCCGCTTCGTCTTGTCTGAATCCTCAAAAGCAAATCCAAGAGCAACTGTGTTTGCGACACGCGCATTAATAGAAGCAAAGTGAGTGGTATTGGTTTCGTACAAGTCTGCCAAAATATTTAAATCATGAGGCGGCTCAATAACATCATACAGTGCATACCCATCAATCGAATCTGGATCGACGTACCGTGACTTAGCTTCCCCGACACCTTTATTTGGCTTATTGCCGACAGCCTTCTGTAACCTCTGATACCTCCGCTTCACCTTGGCGGACTGCTTAGAAATATCTATTTTTTTAAAAGGATCAGTATTNGAAAACTGAGTGTCTACCTTAGTATAACTAACGTCATCGATCTCAACTTCCATACTGTCATTTTCTACAAACGATGTTTCACCCATAATTATCCTTTATACGGTGCCACTTCTATAATGGCATCCTCTACCGGATCAGGCAACTGTCCTTCACTTAATCTTCCTTCTTGCTCTGACCTCTCACCATCGGTAACCTTCCGCGCGCCATCAACCCAATGAGGTTTACCACCATTATCTTTTCCAGCCCAATAATTGGCAGCTTCTGCCATCTGAGACTCTACCTTGCGATCACCAACCATACCTTCGGCGCACATATAGTTTCCATCCCCATCCGCAATAAAGCCACCATCGGGCATTTTCCATAAACAAACGCCAAATGCTGACTGAGGAACGACAATATTCTTTCTTTTCTTTATGGTTCCGCTATTCATCCATCGTGAGTATAGCATATTTCATATCAAAAAGCGATTCAATCATCAAATATCGTATCGAATTCATAAAATCCTTCATCCACAAGGGTGAAGGATTCAATGACCCCATTAGCGGTTGGCATGGTTATCGTATCCGGCGGATCAGACTGCGTGTCTACCTCTATCGGTTCTATATCCCCATCCTGATTTTTATACCAATATGTTGCATATTTGTTTTCTGTATCCATACCTTAAAGAGCACAAGTAACACACTCGGGATCATCAATCCTGCATGCTGCAACTTCATCGTCTGAATCTTCTTCAAAGTCTAAAGTCATTTGGTTTAGAACCTGCTCATCGCGCGAGTTGTCACGATAAATGGTAATACCCTTGCACCCCAAATCATAAGCCATACGGTATAGCCTATCCGTATCTTCAATAGAGAAGTCCGTTGGGCAGTTTGTGGTTTTGCTAATAGCAGAGTCAACCCAACGCTGGATGGCAGCCTGCACGGCTACATGTTGTTCTGGCAGAAGCTCCATAGCGGTCACGCAGTAATCTGGCAGATCGTTAATATCCAAACCAAGTTCTTCAATCACCGGAACGGTCTCAACCTCTGTCCCAAGCCTTGAAGTGCGTGTGTACTGCCAATTGAAATATGGCTCAATACCTGTTGATGTACCCATCATTGTGCCGGTCGTACCAGTAGGNGCCACGGTAAGTAAGCAAACGTTACGAATACCATACTGCTTAACTTTCTCTCTAATATCTTCAGGCATNCCCTTCATGTAACCTGATCTCAAATATGCGTCGGCACCAAAGAACTTAAACTCACCCTTTAGCTTTGCAAGATTAATAGATGCTTCGTAAGACTCAATTGCAATCGTCTTGAAAAGTTCATCAATAAAAATAAGACTATCTTTTGAGCCATAACGAAGACCCATCTTTACAAGCAATTCACCAAGACCCATCACTCCTAAACCAATACGACGATTGCCACGATGGGTTTTTTCAATAGAATCAAAATGATAATCATTAATAGTAATCACATTATCTAAAAGCCTGACTGAGTTGTGAACAACATAGCGCAGTTTGCTCCAATCGAATTCAGAATCAGAATCTACAAACTTAGACAGATCCATAGCACCTAGCGTACAAACTCCATACGCCTCAAGGGGCTGTTCGCCACAAGGATTAGTAGCAACAAGCGGAGCAAAATAATGAGAGTTGCTCATCTTGTTTGATCTCTCCAAAAAGTGCAAGCCGGGTTCCGCTGATGCGTGTGCTGAGGAAACGATCTGATCCCAAATCTCTCTAGCTTTTACCGTCTTGTAAACAAGAACTTCTTTGCCTAAAACATCTCTCCAGTAATAAAGATTGCCATCCCAAAGCTCATTGTATTCTGGATCTTTAGTATTGGGGAAGACCAGACTCCAGTCTGCATCTTCCTTCAAGGCAGTCATAAAAGAGTCGGAAATACATATCGACATATTTGCATTTTCAAATTCCCCGGGAGTATGTTTGACGCTAATGAATTCTTCAATGTCTGGATGCCAATCATTAATCATTAGCATCGTGGCGCCGCGTCGTGAACCTCCTTGTTCGATGAGCCCTGTAGAAAGGTTATACATCTTTCCCCAAGAGACAGCACCGCTAGAAATGCCGTTGACACCAANAACAGGAGCGTAGCGAGGCCGTANAGTAGAAAGATTGATACCAACGCCTCCCCCCCTCGAATGGGTTTCTGCCATTTCTTTGACACTATCAAAAATACCTCCGCGAGAATCTTGTGGACATGGTAGCACAAAACAGTTCTGAAGAGTAAGACCCTTTGCACCCGCTCCGGCAAGGATGCGCCCGCCTGGAACGAAATAATCAAAAAGAATATCTTTGAACTTTAATTCAACTTCATCCACATTGGCAGGATCTTCACATTCAGCTAAAGAACGTGCCACCCTAGACTTGACGCTATCAACATCTAATTCAAGCGGCTTTGAAATTAGATCAATATCTACAGATACAGTATCGCCATGATACGTAACTACCTCTATTGATCTTCCATCTTCATCAACATTTAATACCCTAGAGATCTCCTTAGCCGGCCACTTAGGATCTGGTGCAACCATTGCTAGCACTAAGTCTCCAACTGACACATCCCCTTTTGGTGCTTTTAAAGAATACCTATCTAAAAATATCTTATATCCTTGATACCCGCTCTTACTAAAGAACGATGGAATTTTAATATTCCCATCGTTCTTTTTTAACCCAGCACCCTCCAATAGGGATGATTCAATTTTTTCGCTGACTACAGTCACACTTCCTCCTTTAATAACACTCCCCCCGGTGGCGTGGAGGGAGTTGAAGAACCATCATAGCACGTTCGCAATTCCGAAGCGAGTGCATTTACGCAGGTAATTCAAGAAATCTCTAAAAAACCCAAAGCCTCGTCAGCGATGTCATCCCAAGTCTGATACTCATGCAAAACTCTTGCTCCGCGCATGGTCTTAGACTTGTATCTGTAATAATCAGTAGTGACATCTTTCATTAATGACAAGAGATGATCATAGTTTGGGTCGGCCACCTGAGCGCCCGTTCCGACAAGATTGAAGTTGTCTAGTTCTTGCTCTGAGGCATCTACAAACTCTGCATCAAGGGGCATCGACAAATCTGCAAAGTCTGCACATCCAGTAAGATTGGTGCAGATAGTCGGCATTCCTGTCGCTATCGCCTGAAACGGAATCATACCAAAACCCTCACCAGTGGTGGGATAAACCATGCAGTGACTATTCTTATATAAAGAGATCAGAGCATCTTTTGGAATATGCCCATGTAGAAAAGTTATTTGTGGATGCTTCTCGTACTCAGCCATCCACGGAGTTATCTTATCCGAAGTTTTTAAAATTAACTGATAGTTGTCATCTTCGTCAAACAGTTCCAAGAACGCTTTAGCAACTAGCGCTCCGTTCTTTCTTGGAAGCTCTCCACCTACATGAAGAAAATAAAACTTCTCGCCAATCTCACGTTCCTGAACTCCCCACTCAGAAGAAATGCCGTGAGCCAGAACGTTTATTGGAATGTCTAGATTGTATTTTTCATATACACTCTTACACCACTCACTCGTAGTCCATAACTGAGTGGAATTATTAAACTGATCAACCCAAGCTGGAGGGATAGCAGTAAACTCCCAAGGAGTATAGCCTACTGTTTGAGGTACTTCAAACTGATAGTAGTACGGCAAACAGTAGTTTACATGCCACTTAGTACCAGTTGCATTCCAAAGTACCCGCTGCCCTTTATCTTTAAAAGACTGGAAGAGATTAAGAGATACCTCAGTATATCCCCTGCTTCTCCAAGCAGTTCCAGTAACATCTATCGCCTGTGGTGTAAACCATGATATATCTGTCTTTAAACCCACGTAATTACATTTACTCCCAACTCAGCAAACTGATTTGCATCTTCTTCTGACATCCANTACTGGATAGGTCTACGACAATACTGACACCGACTAACTCCAAGATATTCATCATCTATCTTACAGATAGTAATATAATCTTTGTCTAATACAGGAGTAGGAGGACAGTCATCGCACTCTGCTACTGCTATATATCTCATACTCATCTAGTAGTACTCCAGTTAGTTATAACAATATAGAAAGCTAGCTACTAGCTTGCTAGATAGCTTGCTGGGCTAGCACAGATCAGTTTAGCGTGTTTTTTTGAAAAAGTGGTGGATGGTCAAAAAATTTTCTCTATCGCACCTTTTGCTGTCGAAATATGGTAGGGTGGATCGATGTCGAAGTTTATCACAAATGTTGTATCTTTCACGATATGGAGCCTGCTGGTTGCCTTACTGGGCTGGTGGGCTTGTAAAGTAAACGGTACTATGGTAAACTACTGGAGTATAGTGCTGGCGTCGAATTGCATATACATGCTCGCTGCACCGATAATTAGCGGTTTGCAAAAGGAGTAAACCTTGAAGATAACACCAGCCACAGGGCAAGACGTAACAGAGGTTGAGGAAATCTCTATAACTATTAAGCTCTTGAGAGATCAAAGAGGCGACTTGAACCCGGTATTTTACGTTGTCTCTCCAGATGAAAACTATGACGTATCAGTCATGCACTTGAGGCTATTGATTAATGGTCTCGAACTTGGCATAAGCAGTTTAGATAATATGATTAGCTGCATGCTGCAAATGATGAGATCAAACGCGGTAGAGGCTATGCAAACTATGGGTCTGGCTGATAGTCCTGTAGAACTTGAGAAGATATTAAACTTTATCGCCAGTTTGGAAGAAGAAGATGGGGAGTCTGCTTAACTCCCACTCTCAAATACTCGGTCGGGTAATCGAAGGCTTCCCCTATCCAGATAGAGAATGCGCTCTCTGTAGTAAACCTTTGCAACTGGTTAATGCGATCCATTCGGATCAAGATATGTACCACTACAAAGCCATATATGTTTGCGGTTACGAGGACTGCCCTGCGTTCGATTATGCCGACAGAAAGGCCTATGTAAAGTTGTACTATTCATCGGAAGAAGCTCAGATAGTATTTGAAGATATACTTCTACCCGTTTACGGAAGAAGGGAAAAGGGGCTTGATGATGACTAAATGGATATGCGGCCTTTGCGAATCAGAACTGATTTGGGGTGGCGATCACGACTTAGATGACAGCTTTAGTCTTTTTACAATGGTAAGTAATTATACCTGCCCTAGATGCGATGCATATGTTGAGGTATCAACATGAGTTTACCCGATACGAAAAATCCTTGCGATTATCCTATTGAATTTATGGGTGAACACCCTCCTATAGAAATTCTTTTGAGTTATAATAGAAAAGATAGTAAACTTAAGGAAGTGAATTCGGAGAACCCCTGTGCTGACACAGAAGGATAGCACAATCGGCAAAAGCCGGTTTTTGTGCCTCCGGGGAGGACTATAATGGACGCAGGNAATATCATCACGCTAATAAGCTTGACGATTACAAACNTTGTCGCTCTGTGNGTGGTGTACATCCGCCAGAAGCGATACAACAATAAGAATTATGGAATAAAAAATGGTCGGGGAGATTTATATACA
>JGI25130J35507_1000674_pt1 | contig 10947 bp, 13 predicted proteins | sample ETNvirnome_2_300_FD_35507 | JGI IMG/M metagenome (IMG submission 35507)
TAGTCCTTCTTCTTGGAGCAATTTATGCCTTATATCGTTTTATGGTTTTTTCATTATATGAAGTAAAGAACGAATTTGGCGCTCGCCATAAAAAGAATGCAGAAGATATGCAAGAGGTAAAGATACTTCTCGCAGAAATTAAGCTACTAGTGGAGAGTAACAAATGACCGACAAAAAAGATGCGATGAATCTAGACGGTAATTTCGCTAACTTTATGATGGTAGTGGTGGCAGCTCCAGTAGTTCTAGCGTGGGTAGGATTATCAGTATTCTTAGTTACGATGGCATTCCGTCACCCCGAAATAGTAGAGGATATAGAATCGTACAAATCGGTTCTTTTAATTATAGGTTCCCCTGCACTAGTTATTATTTATAAAGTATTAGAATTATGGACTGCCCAGCAGAACAGTAATATTGAACAAATTAGAAAAGAAACATTTGAGAATGGAGATGAGCACGGTCACGACACTAAATAAAGGAGAATAAATATGACAGACGAAGAAGCACCCGAAGCCGAGGAAGAAGAAACTGTGGAAGAAGAGGCCGAAGAAGAGGCCACTGAAGAAGCCACTGAAGAAGCAGAAGAAGATGATAACGATGCCGAAGAAGAAGAAGCAGAAGCAGATGCGGAAGAAGAAGACGAATAACTTCAAAGACACAGCTGCCAATCGCAAAAAAAGATGGGGTAAGAAATCACCGTTAGCCCGAATAGGTAAAAAGAACGGCGCTTACAAACACGGTAATTCCCCCCATTCCTTTCGTCGTAAAGCGAACGCTGGGAAAGGGCAAGTTGTCCACCATAAAAATAAAAATAAAAAGGACAGCAAGAAATCTAATTTAAAAAAGACTACTAAAGCTGGACATAACAAACTACATCCCGAAAAGGGTCGTAAGGGACGCGCTGCTCAAAAAAGAAAGAAAACGAAGAAATATAAGAAACGCAAGAAATGAAGTATGACATTTGATAACCGAGCACATAGCATCAATTATAAACGTTGGCATAAATGTGATAGATGTAGAGTGTTTTCTCTTTTTGATGATAACCCCGAAAAGACAATGAATATATGCCCTGATTGCTGGAAGTTATGGAAGGACTTACCACAATATAGAGTTACCAAAAAATTTAAAAAACCACCCAAACAGTTTGAAACTGATGACTGGCCTATAGAACATATGCTGCTTTATTTATTATTTTGTTCTTCAACTCTTTTAATAATTAGCTATTATCTATGGATTCACTAAGGTCGCCGACGCTCACCAATTTGGGGCTGTGGCTACTGAAGATAATCAAACGATACTGGTAGTATATAAATGATAATGCGCGCGGTATATGCTATTGCTATAGCTTTATATATAATTCTTAGCACAGCTTTTATATATTAAAAATGGTTATTGTATACTATGAATGATTTCGAAGGCGAAAAAGTTTTAGCTGACGTCGCTACATTAAAAGAACAAGTAGAAGGAATACACGAAATACTTGAAGCTTTTTTAAGCGAAGAAAGCTCAGATTGTCGCGTAGAAGAGTAAATTTAAATGAAAGAAGCCGTGGAAGAATATGAAACACGCTTGCGAGAGCGAGTCGGAGAAGGAGAATTTGAGAGACACAGGGAGCTTGTCAGATTACTTGCCCGAAATCTTGCGCTTGAGGATGTTCTTTGGGGAGAAATAACTACTTATATCAGGGATTTGGAACTGCGTAACGAACTATTAAAGCAGCGAAATCAAATTGTGAAAGATATACACACCGAATTTCGAGCATTAAAAATTGAGGTTCCTACACTTGTCGAGAAAAAGACAGAAAAATTTATGGGTCTATTGGGGGATTTAGATGAAATCGGTGAAGAACGAGGGGAAGGGATTGAAAGCAGCCCTAACGGGGCGTAATGCTTTCGATTCTAGACAACTCGAAAAATTCTTTGAAAGAGTAAGATGTGATGAAACCAAGATGCGACAGCTTGTTGTGGCATTCTGTGATACTTACTTGGTTGATAATAAAAAAAGGCCGCTCCGTCTTCGACCCCTTCAAATAGAGATTATCACAAAGTCATTAACCTTCCCTGATGGCGATTCATCTAGGCCGCGAAAAATGGCTATTCTTGCCCCGCGCGGAAGCGGGAAATCGTGGGCGCTTTCTGTTGCAGTTGTAGTATATATGTTCTTCAAGCGCTTTCGTGACCTCGTTTTTGTTTTGGCACCTACTGAAGACCAGGCTGCCCTGATTTTTAATTATGTGCTTCGCCATTTTCAAGATAATTCCTTTTTAAGTTCTTTAGTAAATAATTATAAACTCCACAACAAACCGCATATTAAATTAAAAGGTGGTACAATATTGCGTCGTGCTCCAATAGCTCCTTCAAATCAAGGCCAGGCGATACGCGGACAACACCCAACCTTTCTAATTGTAGACGAGAGCCCACTTATCGCCGACGGTTTGTTCATTGATAATGTTGAGCCTTCTATCATAGCAAATAAAGCGGCCTTTATAAATTTGGGTACCCCTAAAACCAAGGAGAACCATATGCACCGCTATTTATACGACGAAAATTATGCTCAGTCGTTTACGCGCCTACATTACACCTGGAAAGATGCAGTTATAAAAGGGGATGCCTATGAGCCACCATATGACGAGGAAGAGATGCTTAATAAAATGCTGGAGTGGGGCCAAGACTCTTTATACTGGCGCACAGAATATGAGTGTGAATTTGTAGAGAGTGTATCAAATGTTTTTACTACCGAACAAATTCGGGATTGTTTTGATGACTATGAGCTCACCACACCCGAAGCCATTAGCGAAGGAGGAGAAGTGGGCGCTAATAATTGTGTCGGTATTGACATTGGTAAATCTGTTAATAGCACTGTTATCAGTGTCTGGCGTACCGAGAAGTCCGATACAGGAAATATTACACGACTTATATATCTGGAAGAAATTAGTCCTAAATCTGGTGGTCACGACATACCATACCAGCGCCTCCGTATTATGGAAGTGGCGAAAGTCTATAATGCTGTTCGCGTTGTCTTGGATGCTACGGGGATTGGTGGCGCGTTTGAGACAGAAATAAGAGCAGCGTGTATTCCGCTTTCAATTCATTTCATTCCTTTCATTTTTACGGGTGGGCCTAAAGGTAGCAAGATTCAAGTATATCGAGATATGGTTTCATTCATACAGCAAGGAAGTGTGAGAGTTCCTAACCCCGATAATTTACCACCTGAACAAGCAAAATTAGTTTGGAAATGGTATCGAGAGCACACACAATTAGAATATGTAATGGATATATCAAATAAGACGGAAAAAATTTCAGCTCCTAATGGAAAACACGATGATTATTGCGATAGTTCTGTTCTAGGCATTCACGGTTCCCTTTCTATGTTACCGGGTGAATCATCCTTCAGTTCTATATCAGTAAATAAAGGAGCCAGACGCCGCAGTCATTCACCTTACAATAGATTTATAACTACAAAAAGTGGGCAGAGACCTATAAAACTACCTAAGCATAGTCCCAGGGGCTTGTAGCGTAATCTTTAAATATGAATAAATCCGTTAATGTAAGAGGTAGTAATGGCAATTGCTGATTATTGGCCTTTTAAAAGGCGAGAATTTGCCACCGTAGGTAAAAATCCTCCGTTCCAGAAGGATGAGCCACACAGTTTTGGAGCAGGGGTAATTAGAAGAATTAAACTAGCTCAGAACGGGTTTGGTAGACAATTTGAGCCGCAAATTGGTGATAACCGGCGGTATATGAATATTTATCTTTCGGACCCCCTTATTAGAACTCTTATTGATTTACCTTGTTTTTATGCGGTCAAAGACGGTTTTGATATTGTTACAGATGATGAAAGCGACCGAGAAATGATTACTAAACTGTTTAATGATATAAATGTTGATTTGAGTATTTACAGCTGGTTACGGAACGCAAGAATTTTTGGCACCGGATATATGGAATGGACTGGAGATAATTTGGTGCTTCGGTCATCACAGAATATGTATGTACAGCGTGATGAGAATGGGCAGATTATGTATTATTATCAAGAGGTAGGACAAGAAAAGGAAGATGTTAGATTTGAAGAAAAGGAAATTATTGAGCTAAAAAATAATCCATTTGATGATTATGCATATGGTTTATCTGATATTCACACAGTTCAATATTTAGTTGATTTAAAAGATTATGCAGAGCGGGATGTAGGCGCCGCATTAAATAAATATGCAAACAGCAGATACGATGTGAGTTGTGGATTACCTGATATGCCTTATGGGCCTGACAAGATCAATGAGATTGTAAGTGCATTTAATGCTTTAGAGCCGGGAGAAGATATTATTCACGGTAATGACATTCAGATTACAGAGATGACAGGAACTAAGCGTGCTTTTGAGTATAGTAAATATATGGATGATATTTCTATGAAAATTCATATGGCTTTGAAAGTACCTGTTACAATGTGGTCAAATCCAGAACAAGCGCGACCAATTTTTGAACCTTACGTTAAATATCTTCAAAAGGCAGTTGAAGCATCTTTTAATGCTCAATTAATGCCTCAACTTGGTGAAAGTGTTAAATTTGTATTCCGCCAAATGAATGTTGATGATGCGTTCACTAAAGCGAAAACCGATATGATTTACTTGGCTGAAGGTGTACTTGCACCTGAAGAAGTAAGGGAAGAGCGTGGGCTTGACCCTCAGGGGATTGTAGAAACACAAGCTACCGAAAAAGAAGTGAATGTGTCCGGTGGTAAAGACCAAGATAAAAAAGAAGAGACTAAACGCACAGAAAATAGGGGGAGTACCACAAAGAAGGGCGATGTTCGTAAAACAGCACGTAAAGCCTACGAACCTGGTGCAAATCCTTCAGGGAGGCGTAAAGATGAGTAACTACGAAAAATGTCTAGCTGATGTAAGACCACGCTTGAAGAAACGGGGTTTCGATAACCCCGAACAAATGAGTCAAAACATATGTATAATGCGTTTTGCTGATGACGAAGACACACCCCGTCAATTTAGTGATGATATAGAAAATCGAATACTAAATACTGAGGTACATCGAAGCTTTGCTCTCGATTTAGAAATGGATTTAACAGACACTTTTCCAGAACAATTTGACGAAAATGCAGAAGTTTGGGAGTTCCCTGTACTTGCAATTACTTCTGGAGAGCATAAATATACCGAAAATGACAAAGAGGAAAAGGTTTATATAGAATCTAACATACTTAAAGATAATATAGAAGCTTTCAACGAGCTTCCAATATATGTAAATCATCAGCGAACACCTGATGATTTAATCGGGAAGGCTATAAATCCCGAGATAAAAGAAATGGAAAATGGGAAGATTGCTGTCAGAATGTTGGCACAACTTTCTAATAATGCAAAAGCATATGAAACGTTACAGAAAATGAAGGATGGCGATGTCACGAATGTCAGTATCGACTGGTTCTCCAAAGATATTGATGTGATGGGTGATACTTACGCCACTAACATTCGCCCAGTTGAGGTGTCATTTATTGACAACAAAATGGCTGAAGCGGTCTGTGATGAATGTACGATAGAAATGAAATATGATGAACACGGCGAAGAGGCGAAAGAGGAACATTGTTCTTGTTCGCACGGAAAACCGTGTGAGTGTAATGATAATGGAGAAACAAAACATAGCGAGGATGAAACTATGACTGACAACTCAAAAACCGATGCAGAAACAATTACGGAGAGAGAGTTTGCTACACTACGAAGTCAGCTTGAGGAACTTCAGACTACTCATACAGAGTTACAGAAGCAGTACGAGGAAGCCGAGGCCACCATTACTACCTTTAATGAGGCTGAGGAAAAACGTGCTCAAAAAGAAGCCGAGGCTCGGAAGGCTGCGTTCGTTAACGAGATTATTGATAAAGAACTGCTTCTCAGTACTTTGAAAGAGGATAACCGGGATACTCGTNTNACCGAGTTGAACGGCTGGGATGAAATCAAGCTTGCTGGTTTTAGTGAAGCAATTGGAAGTGTACCTGTACCCGATGATACCGAGCGTTCGTTTGGTAAGGGAAAGGCACACGAAGATAGCGACGCCCCTGTTGAGGCAGAGGCTGAAGTAGAGCGTATGTTCGCTCTGGATAAAGGCGGAAAAATTCGTCTAAATAAGGATTGGAAAAAAGAATAAGGTGATTAAATATGGCTACAGAAATTTTAATTAATGATGGTGGCGCACCTGCTCGTATTATACCTTTCACTGCGGGGTCAACTGTCGCCGCTGGACGGCTAGTCAACATCGCCACTGATGGCGAAGTGGATTATGCCGCATCCGGTACGACGACTCCGTTAGGGGTATCATATACAGCTGCAACTTCCGGCAACATCGCAAATGTTATTACAGGCCGCGGTGTTATGCTTAATGTAAGTTGTAGTGCAGCCGTGACTCTAGGGAACGCCCTAGAAGTTGGCGGTGTTGGTGCGCTTCAGCCCGGGGCAACTGCAGACGCAATTGTTGCCGTGGCTCTTGAGACGAACGCTTCGGCGGGCTACAATAAGGTGCTTACACTCTAAGGTGATTTAAATGGCAATAGGAACAGGAATAAGTGAGCAACCCGGCACGTTAACAACTGTAAATCAGGGCGCATATGCTGCAACCGGTGGAACCGGCGAACGCATTATTGTGGATTATAAAGATGCCCTTGGTTCATACAGGACGACGGATTTGCCGGCGCTGCAGATGTTTACGGACTCAATGACTACAGATACTGGTGGCGACATTGACCTTACCTTCAGTCTACCATCTATGAAGATGGAACAGATTGATGAGGGAAGTACCCCTAAATACCAACACACTAAGATGCGCTCTGAGCGTGTCAACGTGAAGGAATGGGGTATCGCGGTTGGTGTAACACGCAGAATGATTGAGGACTCTCGATTCAACGAAGTCGAGTTGGCCCTCAACGAAGCACGCAAAGCCGTTGAACGGCACGTCACATCCCAAGTTGTGGATATGATTTTCGGAATTGCGAATACGACTTTTGGTACTGGTGTACTAGGGGCCAATATTACCACAACTACTACTGAAGGGCCAGCCGCTGGTAGTATTACCGATTTCAGCGCAAACCCATATGGTGGTTTTATTGGAACTGGCGGAGCTGTAAATACAGGTCGCTTGTACTCGTATGGAAATACGGACGATTCCGATATAACAGCTTCACACTATGTGACGGCTGCAAGCACATCTGCTGGTGTGGTGTCCCTTTCGGATATCACCAACGCGATTAACTTGATTGGTGCGCACGGTCTGACGGCGGACACTGTTGTGATTTCGCCACAGCACTACAAGTCTCTACTTGACTTGGCAGATTTCCAGACTGCCCTTTCTGCTGTAACAGGCGGACAGCACGTGATTGAAGAGACTGACCCATTCAGGAGCACTCTTGGAACTGGACTCGTAGGTAATCTATATGGCCTTAGAGTCTTTGTGAATGCTTGGATACCAGATACAAGGTTTGGTATTTTCGATATGAGTGTTAAACCTGCTGTCTATGTGGAACGGCGTCCTTTGACCGTTGAAGAGGCTAACCCCGGTTTCGGGATTGTTGGCTCCTATCTCTCTTTGAGATACGGTCTAAAGATTGTGCGGCCGGAAGGCGGCGTAATCGTCATCAACACTTAGATGAGGTTCAAAGTAGTTTGGGGGGTTCTACCCAAAAACCCCTAGCTTTTTATGTGTGAGCGATAGCTATGACAGTGATCAATGGAGGGAATTAAATGCCAGCAACCAGAAAAATTATGGGTGTTGGCAGAAATGCTATTACTAGGATAGTAGGCCCTACTGTGGATACTAATGATAAGGTTGCTGTTACTAATACTGATACTACCCCTGATTATCTTTGGAATAAAATAACTGCAGGGGCTAATGTTACTTTTACANTAGTAGGCGGTGGTGGAGATGAATCTATTACAATAGAGTCTGCTGGCGGCGGTGGTGGCGGTGGTACAACAAATTGGGCTACCGGCTCTAATGAATCACTTTATCACGCTAATGCAGTAGGTGTAGGTGCTGCACAAGCATCTAGCACTGCTGGTACTTATCCTTTTAGTGTTCACACAAATGCTGCTGGCCTAACTCCCGCCAATCCGATGGTGTATATAAAAAATGATTCTGATTCAGGCGCTTATCCTGCTGTAACACTTGCGAGTAATGATGCTACTACTACTTGGTTCCAAGTTGGCATAAATCAAACTGCTTATGCTTATCCAAATTGGGGTTATATTTGGGGATGGGCAAATGTCCCAGGAATTCGTTTTGGCACTTTAAATGCAGAGGTTATGGCTTTATCTGGTAGTAATGTGGGTATTGGGATTTCAGAACCGCGGGAAGGGCGTTTACAGATTTATAGAACTGATACTATTGGGGGCGCTGGTGGAACTATGCAGAATGCTGCATTAGCAATATCCACAGTACAGTCTGTTGATGCGGCTAATGCTGATGGGTTTTATATTGATGAAAATGAAATGCATCAAGTTGGAGACCATTTTAATTTTTATACAGAAACAGCAGATAAAAAGTTTAGATTTTTTGTTAGTGATGGTTCCGAAGTTCTAACAATCACTCCCGCTGGTGGTGTAGGTGTTAATACAACTAGCCCCACTCAAAATTTTGAAGTGTGGGGAACGGCTAAGGTTTCTGGTACTTTTTATGTTGGTGAAGCTGGGCAGGATACTCTAATAACACTTGCTGGAAGTGCTGCCGCTGGTAAAGTTACTATGACAGGTAACAAAGATATAATGCAATTTACTGTAGATGGCACAGATTTCCAAATAGTTGGAACTGGAAGCGGTGCAAATGGATTTTTCTTTTATAAAGCCGGCACAGCTTATGGTAAACTTCGGCCAGCAGCTGGCGAATTCGCTATTATGGGGCAGAATAGTGCTAGAGTGTCAATTACTGATGATACAGGCGCAGGCGGAATATATGCCTATGATGGACTTACAACTAGTATTCACGTATCGGGCGCTTCTTGTCAAATACATCCTATAGGTGTTTCTCCAACTGAGACTGGCTCTTTAACTAATTTTGGCGTTCACGGAACTTATGGAGGAAAAGTAACTGAATTAATTTCAGGAAGCGTTGGTGATTTCATAACGGTTCTTTCAGGTACTAATAATTGTACTGTTGAATTACCAACTATTGCGGCAAACACTATGGGAAGAATAATGTATGTACAAGTGAGGGACGCGGTATTTGGCGGTGGTCGTACTGTAACATTTGAACGACCTAGTGTGGGTAACTATATAAATGATGTTCAAAATGATTTGATAATTGATTTAAATTATCATTATCTTTTTACTATTATAGGTACAACCCCAGGCCGCTATTACATCTCTGCCGCGAGTTTAGAAGGAACTACACCTTAGTTATTAGCACAGTCTTTAAATAAGATTTTAACTAACCTATAGCTGAGGTGATTTATATGGCACTTCGTGATAGCAATCAAGGAAGAGAGTACGATAAATTCGTAAGTACAACTGAAGGCACCGCCGTGCGCGTGGCAACTGTAGCGGGAGGTAGTGTACCAGCTGGTCTGGTAGATGCGTCCGGTACCGCTACTATAGCAGCCACTGAGACTGTCTTAATACAGAAACAGACCCTGAATGGAAAAACAGGTTCGTGGTTTGTGTATAACGCAGGCGCTCAATCAATTGATGTGAAGATGTATGCGGCATATGCTGCCAGTCCATCAGATTTTGTTTCGGGCAGTGTTAGTACGGATTGGGATAAAGTAGGCTCTACTGAAACTGTTGCGGCAGGTAATACTAAACATATGCCCTTTAATAATGTATATCGTTATGTAGCTCTTTCTGCTACAACTGCGACAAGTACTTCTATTGGTGTTACTGCTGTACTTTACGCCTTGTAAGGAGGATTTAATTAGATGACAACCACGACCTTCGATGGGGCTTCTAATACTAATTGGGACAATGTTGCCAATTGGGATGCAGGAGTTCCTGATGAAACGCTAGATGCTGTAATCGACGCAGATTGTATTATGGATAATGATGGGCTTTGTAAAAGTCTTACAATTAATGCAAGTAAGTACCTAGATTGTAGTGGACAAGATTTAGAAGTAAGAAGTGGTATGACTGATGTTTATGGTATATTGTCTTCAAGTACAGGTGAGATGAAATTCTGGTCTGGTTCAACAACTGGGTATGGATTACAAGTGCGGAACGCTGGTAAATTTAACGGTGGTTCTGGAGTTCATTATATGGGAAGCATAAAATCCTACAATAATGCATCTGTTATTTGTACTTTAACTTCAGGAATAACTTATTTTTCAGGACATTGGGATGCTAATAGGACCGTTCAACAGGGAAAAGTTTCAATTTGGGACCCTAATGATGGAACTGTCGTAATAGAAGCAGGAGCTGATGGAGGAAAGTTTGGCGCCGGTACTGGTGGCGCAAATTGTGAGTTTTATAATTTAATTATTGATATGGAAGCGGGAGATTCCGTAAGCCAATACAGTGATATAATGACCATTGGTGGGGTCTTTACTATTAGCGGTGGTACTTTGGTAGCAGCAAAGGGTACAGGCTTGGATGCCAGTACTTTCACTGTTTCAGGAACGACAATCATAGGTGCTGATGTTGATGCTGGCACATCTCCCACACTTATAACTTCAGGGGCAACCTGTAATTTCTATCCTCAAATGGATGGGGGGAAATCTGCTGATGCACTTCCCGGTCTTGACCAATATATTTATGGTACTACTGATTTGGGAACTGGGGTGATAAATTGTAATGGATGGAGAATAAATGGCCCCGGTTATGGTAGTACAACTCCCTTTTCTAAAACCAGTGGAGAGATAAATATTTATGGATATTGGGATAGCAACGAATACTGCACAACTAATAATAGTGCTCACTTAGATTTTGGGACAACTTCAATACTTCTTAGTAGTAGTGCTAGTGGTGTGTTATGGAACT
>JGI25130J35507_1000675_pt1 | contig 10945 bp, 8 predicted proteins | sample ETNvirnome_2_300_FD_35507 | JGI IMG/M metagenome (IMG submission 35507)
GTAGCTCGGATGGCTTTCCGGGTAGAGGCCGTCGAGCTGGGCAACTTGTCCAAACAGGGCCAACTAGAAACGCACTCTGCGTCCCTTACCTTGCTTGCCAACTTACGCCAGCAAGCTCCCGATCTAATTACCCCGGAGATTCTTGTTTCCGAGGCGCGTAAAGCTCTGATGGCTTATGGTAATGTTGAGGCTGCGGAACGGTTGAAACTGCCACCAGATCGAGGCGGTCCATTGGAGCGTATCCGTAATTACATCTACGGCATTACCATTGAAATTTCTGCATACCAAGAAGATGACCATGAAACCTTCATCAGTGCTTACCAGCGTGAAATCGCTATTGCTGCGACTAATGCGATTGCTAATGTTCCTATTATGGAAATCCAAGCTGCTCTTGAAAGGCATCAGCAATTCGCTGCACAGCGCCCTGCGATGGGTCAAGCAATTCCGCAATCGCCCGTAAGTGGTTTCAACGCTAACGGCCAACCTGACAACGACATCCTTGCCGCTCTCCAGGGCGGTCAGGCTCCTTTCGCTGACCCAACTACCCTGACCCAGTTCTAATTATGTCAGAATCGACATTTTCCTCCCAGGGCTACCTAGAATCCAAAGGGCTTCGGGTTACGCACTCTTGTGAGGCTGCTTGGCCGTCTGGAGTTGCAGTGCATTGGCCTGAGCGGGAGTGTTTTATGTGCGGTGAGACAGTAATTAAGCATACTCCTGAGTTAGCGGAAGAATATGAAGCTTGGTGTAATACTACAGATGCCTCGTTTGTAGATAAAGTATCAGATTGGCAACTTATTTCGGGTGTAGGTGATTGGGAATCTTTTGAGATGTTTCAGTTACACCCCAATGACCCCCTTCGTAAGGAGGTCAACTCGATGTCGGAATATAAATCCGCCTGTAAAGCGCGGCATTTAGATCCAGACACTCATAAACCTACTGCTGATAACCCTAAGTTTGCAATTAAGGATAACAATAGTTGGGAATAAAAATCATTCAGGGAGCCATCCCGGTAAATCCTGAACTTTTAAGTGGAGCCTTAAGGTAAGCCATGACTGAACAGACTGAAGCCCCCGCTGAAGCTCCTGTAGCTGAAGCAACCCCGCAAGACCAAGCAACCCAACAGGAGCCGGAACCTTCGGTAAGCCTGAAAGAAGCAGTCGAAGAGGGGATCAAGGCAGCTCCTAAAAAAGCCGCCGAAATCACTCAACAGCTCTCTCAACAACTCTCGCCAGAACAGCTTAAACAAGTGGAAGCACTTGCTGAGTCGAAGGCATCCCGTGCTGTCAATGAAGCTCTATCCGCCGAACGCGAAAAAGCTAAGTCGATACAGTCTCTCACACAAGATGATGTGAAGTCTCAAGTCGATGAAGCCATCAAGCTAGAGCGGCAAGTTTCAGAAGCCCAGCGACAACTGGATATTACTCTTGGTCAACTCGGCGCTCCTGTGGGGTCCGAGGCATACGCCAAGGTTGAAGCCATTATCGCTGAAGGTTTGCAGTCGGGGGCCATTTCACATCAAGCACTCTTCAATGAGATCCTAATTAAAGGTTTCGTTGCAGCGGCTGGTGTGGGTACTCAGGAAGAATCTTCCCAAGTGAATCCAGGTGTTGGTACACATGGAAACCCAATCAGCTCAGATAAAGAAGGTGTGCGGCTTTCTACTGTACGCAACAAAATGGAGCAAGCGATGGCAGAGGCTTTGCGAAAGGGCTAACTTAACTGTTTCTCTTAAACCTTTTGGAGGTTTGAATCATGGCAATTCCTGTTACGGATAGTCGTACTCTTAATACTCTTGTCACAAGTGCAATTGACACTATTAGTGGCAATCCAGCCAACCTCGTTACCGAGGGCGGCGAAAAAGTCCTGGCTAAACTCGCTAAACGCGGGCGAATTTTTAAGGTGAATGACGCAGAGCGCGTTGAACACCCTGTAATGACTGGCTCGGATGCCTCTTGGGCCACCTTAGTTGGTGATGTTCCTAGTGGTACTCCTACTGCTGGTTCGCTGATTGCAACTCAAAGTGAAGTCTTGACCAAGGCGCTGTTCACCATCTTGACGCGCACCAAGAACTTCAACGTCCCGCAGAGCATGATTGGCCGTNCGAGTCAACTTGCTATGTCAGATATTGCTTACCTNGCACAGCGCATGGCTATGGAAGCCTANGCTATGGAAGAAGCCTATCTGCTACGCGGTGCTTCGACTCTGAGCGGCACTTACGATGAGCTTGCTCCGTGGTCAGGTGATGATGACTGGAAAGGTGGCGCTGCTGTAATGGGTTCGATGTCACTGTTGGGACTAGTAGGTATCGGCCTTGATGAAGGCACTGATACTTTTGGTGGTATCGCTGTTGATGACGATGCTGATTGGACTGCTAGGAATACGGCAGTTACTACTGCTAACCCAAATTCGGCAACTCTGCGGGCTGGCTTCCTTGGGGACATTCAAGGTGCGCTGATTAATGCTGACTGGGGTGGTATGGAACGTCCTACGGACATCATCACTACCATTGATGCTTACGAGCTTATCCTTACTGCACTTCGGGACAGTGGTACGATCAATGATACGCTGATCCGTGACATGGGTGCTTCTCCTGATACGGAGATCCCATTTGGATCAGTTCTGATTGATTACAGCCGTCACTTGGATAAAGATGCTGTTTGGGACTTGGGTGGCGGTGCTACTGCGTCTCACCCAATCGTTGGCTTGAACCTAAACTCTCTACGCTGGAACCTCGTCGGTCAGACGAGTGGCGTTGGTGAAGACGCTGGTTGGATTGACCAGAAGTCGGATATGCAACCGCATCCGACTCTGAGCAACTTCTTCAAGCGCCTAGAGTACCGTTTCTGCTTCTCGATTGATAATGGCCGTCGTTCGTTCTTTAACATCGAAGGTCTAACTCTCTAAGCAATGGCTTTAGTCTCTGCTCTTCGTGACCAGCTTTATAAGCGGTTGGGGATTACGTCCCCCTCGCAGCGCGAAACTGATCGCGTAGTAGAGGCTTTGATTGCGGGCATCGCCAGGGCTGCTTCTGATGGCATCCCTGGCCTTGCTCATTCTTTAGTAACGGCGGAAACCTACGGCGAAAGCAGTGCAACTGTTAGTAGCCACGGAACCAACAGCGCAACATTGACCCTTAATGCAACACCCTTCGGCACTAGAGCGGGGGATTTGCTAAAGATCGGTAGCGATGTTTACTCCATATACTCGGTAACGAGTACCGCTGTGAGTGTGGGATCGCTCATCAAAGCATCCCAAGCAGCTAAGACAGTCACCATCATTCACCGCACAGTGCAGATGCCCACCACAGGGCCGATCTTGCGGGCGTTTGATATTACCAATGGGAACAACCTTACCCATGAGCCAAGCGGGTTTGCTCGTTATGGTTTAGGCCAAGGTACTCCTGTTGGCTACGAAGTTATCTTTGATCGAGATGACAACGACGGTGACGGANCATACGAACTTAAAACTGTCGTTGGACTTTGGCCCGCCCCTAGNAGTGCAACTAGGCTTGCCATTGTCCAAAGCATTGATTTCAGCNCCCTGACTACAAGCACGGAGATCCCATTTCCGATCAGTGCATTTGAATCCATCATGGAACGTGCCATTGCTTGTTGGCGTTCGTGGCAAGTTGGGGGAGTTAGTCCCACTGAACTAGAAGCCAGCCGTCAAAGTGTCAAAGATGCGGAGACAGGGCTTAACCAGGGTAGTACACAACCCATTATCCGTGACTCACTAAGAGGCCGTGGCCGAAGACACTAACATCTGTTGTTGCGATCTTACTCCACATCCAGAAGATAAAACCACCTGGACGGGGCCGAAAGCTGCCGGGTATCGCTACCAACTCATTAAAGAGTCTTGCCATGTAGAGTACATAGAAGTTATAAGCTATGACTCTGCTGGTACAGAGACTGTTACTGCTANGTTTTTTACTTCAGAAGAACCTNNTGCGGGTACNCCTGATGGTGACGCAGATGTTAATATTTGGATTCTAACTGTAGGAAAAGCCGCAGGAGGATCAGCGTGGACTCCTGATGCATTCGCAGGAAAATATTTTCGTAATGGAGTATTTTTAGACGTTATTTCTGCGGATACCTCTGCAAAGATAATGGTTAATATTATCTACTACCTAAGAGAGAATTATATTCCTGCCATCCCAGAGCGACCATACGAACGTCGAACCCGTTTGTGGCGCTGTTATAAGGGCGATGCTCCTTATGGAGATAATTTCTCTGATGGGTATGCTGGAGATACTTACGACGATACAGCTAATGGAATCACAGAGCCAGGAGATATGGCTGGAGAATCCGAAAACTATGGGGATAGCACATACGATTAATAATGCCTAATCCTCGCCTCCGCATCGATCAGCTTCCTATGCACCGCAGGGCTTCTGCTCACGGCGCAGGAGAGGGAGTTGCCTATGAGCGCCGGGAAGTAGANCCTGACTCNGAGGAGTTGGCGCGGCGAACTGGCTCTACTCGACAAGCGCAATACGCTCAGGCACTGGGGTTCACCGCAGAGCAGCCCGGAGCGCAGATTGTAATTGATAAAGAACTCGATTTGAGCGGGAATTGGTCGATTGGATTTTCTGTAGATGTTGGAGATATTCTTGAAGTAACCAGTGGTTACTTGGGAGTAGCTGAGTGGACCTTATTTTATGCAGGAGATACTGCTAAAACTAATGATTCAGGATCTATTAGATGTTGGCTTGAGAGAATAAACGCATCTCAGTATAGAATTCAACTTGAAGCGAGGGAAGATGATGGAGGTTCTAATGGAATTACAACAGTCAATTGTGACTGCCCAGGAGATAAGAAAAATATCCTTATTACAAAAAGCGGTACAACACTCACACTAAACGTAAACGATGCTAGCAGTAATTTTATTCAGGACGGGGATCCCATAACTTTATCTGCCACACAGATAGAGCTACTAGGTACACACAAAATAACCTCCAGAGCTGGAGGAAAGGCTCCTATTATAGATAACTTCCAGTATTGGAGTTCGGTAGTAGCTACCAGTGTTGCTTATGAAAAGCGCGATGGAACCTCCTCCGCTTACGCGATCAAACCTGCGGATCTTGGGGGCAACCTCATTACTCCATCTGTAGGTACAGAGAAGGCATTTCTACATCCTTCGCCGCCGGAAATCGATTCAAGTAAACTTTACTATAGTGGTTTTGGTGGGGCGCTGCGGATTCCATTTCGTAGTATCTTTGAGCGTTACTTCCAGACACAGACTGAGGAAGTAGGCTCGGATACTTTTACTTTTAGAGTAAAAGGCCAGCGCCGTTTTCGTAGTGGTAGCTGCACTTTAATTGACTTTGGTTCAGATGCTCCGCTAGGATATTTGAAACTTAGTGCTTCGGGCGTACCAAACTTTAAGTATGGCAATGAAGATGTTACGAGTACAGTAACTATTGCAGAAGACGCTGATTTTGAGATATTCTGTGGTGTTAATGGTACGAAGATATTTATTGCAGTTAACGGCGAGGCTGAAACCGGCGGCAATGCTAAAAATATTGCTGATTCTCCTTTCTTGGATCTTACTCGTATACCCGATCTTTATATTGGTAACGACGAAGATCCCACTCAGGGAAAGCATTTTCACGGCTATCTAACAGCTTTCCAGTTCTATGATTACGCAGCGAAAGCCGCAACTGGTGCAGATACTGCATCTCCTGTAATAGACCTGGACTTCAGTGGTGACTACATAAGGGACAAAGGCCCGAATAGAATCGCCATTGAAAAACTTTCTCATGCAACCACAGAGGGCGCAGTAGTATACGCCCCAGGCCCTCTAACCGATCAGAGCTACACGGCAGTACAACAAGAAGTTGTATTTGGGCCTGTGGCGGTAGGTTATACAGGAAAGTATGCCGCGCCAATTAGCTCGGACGCATCGAGTGTACGAGCGGGTGATAAGGCTTTTGTACACAGTGGAGATTATGTTCATGTTCTAAACTCAGAGTTATCGCAGGTTCGACCTCTTGGCCTCCCAGAGCCTGGGTCCGAGGTATCTTGCAGGGCTACTACCAACGGTGCGTTGGATGGTGTTTACCAGTATGGGTATCGCTACCAATCTCAAGACGGCACTTACGGGCCGATGAAACGGCTGAAGCCCTTGACGGCATTTGGTCAAGCGGGGGTACTTGTTGGTTCAGGCGATGCAGCGGGAGTGGATGACAACCGAGAACTTGGGGAGTCTTATGGGCAAACAAATGCGTATGATAATGATGACGTTGCAAGGGATAATACAGAGGAATACTTTTATATAGCTGACACGGCGGATATTATCCAGGAAGATATTAGTGATTCAGAGGATCTCAGCTTAGAGGCACATTTGGCATTTCCTGACTTTAACGATCTTCACGAAAGTGTTTTTGATCGAGGTGTCACACAGGACTTTTCGGATGATGACTGTATAGGACTTGAGTCGGATACGGAAATTTCACTCAATCCTAATGAAGATTTTACTCTGCAAGCCTCCTTTAGATTGGATAATAGTAACCTAACATCGGATCTTGAGTTTTTGGGATCTACAAAATATGGTAAGCATCAAGGTATTTTTGGTATTGGAGAACGCTCTCGGGGAGCCAAGACCCGAGCATTTATGCTTTATTTGGATATTGATGGGAATGGTGGAGATGATACAGGTTATTCTGCTGGCACTATAAGAATGGTTGCGGCCAGACCCGTAGGGCGTAAAGAATCTAGGTACAAATATATTTGTTTTAATAGTGCCGCCAATGAGGGAGATGATTCCTCTCTCTGGGTTCAGGGAAAAGACTACACAGTAGTAGCAGTCCGTGAGGGCAGCGACTTAAAAATCTATGTTTATAGGCAAGATTCAGATGGTACTAACGGAGCTTGGTACGATTTCACAGGAGGTGAATGTGCAGACTTTTTTGGTAACTTTGAATCGCCCGATAACAACTATGCCTTAAATTTCTTTGGGGTAAAAACTTCCCATGAAAGCATAGCCGACCTTGAAACTGAAGAATGGTCTAATTCTACCTACGGCACGGTGGTTTACGGAACGAGTAGTAATGAACGGGCAAAAACTGTGGTATACTCACTTGACCGCGAGAGCTACTTGTATCACGCAAGAGCTTGGTCGAGAGCTTGGCCCGCTGCGGCTATTAAGGTAACAGGCAGGGACAGAGGAGTAAACTCTAGGTTTGCTGCTATTGATGGTAATTTAACTGACAGGATTAAGTCAGATGTAGGAGTATTTGACCAAGATCCTGCGGAAAATCCTAGGCGAGTTTTTGATAAGGCGGCAAATGTGCATTGGAAATTATTTAAGAAAGCTCAAGACGAACGCCACGATACCCTTAACTGCGATACAACGCAGGTTAAAGGATCGCCGCTGGAATTTAACGGTGTGACTATTACAGATTCAAGTGTTGGCGCTATTGATTCCACGCAGTTCCGTATCTTTGCTTCTAGTGTAAACAATGGATCAATTATTGTTACTACTAATAAAGCCTCTTACATAATCGCGAATAAGCCCTGGGATACTACTTCAGCAGCTATAACTACGATACCTCTTAGTGACGTAGGCATAGACCCAAGAAACTTTAACTGGTTCACTACGTCAGTTAACTGGAAGGATTCTACTAATGCCCTTCAGCTTACCGTTAATAATTTATATGTTAACGGTAATAGGTTTTTTGATTCTCCTCTTGATAAATTCGGTACTGATATAATGTGTAATGGCGATGACGTTGCGGGGACAGGAGTTACTCATTCATTAAAAATGTACCTCGGTGGTTTTAATTATTCTGCTTCGCCTACTCCTGACGGCGAAGTGCGTATAAGTGAATTCCGCCTCTGGAAGACCGATAGATACGACGATGTTAAAACAGAGAAATTTGATTTCCTCACAGGGCGAGTAGCTACGGATGAAATTTCCGATATGTATGCGTATGCCAAGTTCCAGCCCTCTGACTTGGTTTCAAGTAATGATTACGCTTTAGCATCAGGCTGTCTTTTGGATGCTACAGATGTGCGGTATATAAAAAGCTACGCTAAGTTAATCGACACTCGTTCGGGAGAAGGCTCCGGCGTTACCGATCCTGCGCCTTCTATTGCTATTCCTGACCCACCTTACCCCTGGATCACCGCAGTACAACTTTTCCGCACCGAAGGCTACTATGTTGAAGATACGGAGAGCGCCCAGGAAGTTGAGACTGCACTAGATTTAGTAAAGGGCCAACCCGCGTATTTCTTAGCAAGAGTCCCCTCAGGAGATAGCTCGTTTGTCGATATTGCGCCAGATGGCACACTAGGTTACGAAGCTCCAGAAGGCGGGGAAGGGTTCGTTCCAGAGAAACCCAACGGTGTTTGCATCTGGCAGAACCAACTTGCGATCTTCCGAGGTAATAACATCTACTTCTCTGAGCGCGGGCCATTTGGTTGGGAGTCGTTCCCGATATGGGCTTCCTACTCAGTGCCTACCTCTGGCAGTGGCTCCGACATCGTTGGCGCTGTGGAGATTGGATCGAGCTTGTTGGTTTGCGGCCAGTCTTGGGCAACCATATTAAGTGGCGCTCCATCTCAGCCCCGGCCATTTGACCTTGGCCCCGGTACTGGGGCGCAATCGGCTCGTTGCCTCGCAGTGCATGGCGGTGTTGCCTACGCACTCGGTAAGGGCAAGCTGTGGAGAGTCGGACAAGACGGCAGCTACGACGATCAATTTAGCCAACCCATTCACGATCTCTTGCCCACCCAGGGCAGGGTAGCTGTGGTAGGTGCGCTGTCTTCTTTGCTAATCATTGACGAGCAGAGCGACCAAGTGCTGCGGCTCCATTTCCCAACACAGTCATGGGCTATCGAGGAGCGGGATGCTCTTGGAGTTGGAGATCAAGGTACGGACTACTTTGTTGTTCACCAAGGTTCCGGGGGATACTCCAAAGGTAGTACGGTCTATGGGGATGACGTTGCAGCCAATACGGTAGCGACCTCCACCAGTGCAACCAAGGCAAGCGGAACCACCTTGTCGAATGTTACGGCTAATCCCAATATCGTGGTTGGCACTAGGGTGCTGGTGGTAGATACTGCGGGTGTTGAGGTTACAGCTACGGCTAGTTCCTACGATGCAGGTACGGATATATTGACTGTGGTAGGGGATCTATCGTCCCTGTCCGGCACGGCTAATGCTTGCACAATCTACTATGGAGTAGGGCCGACAGGCATGATGGTAGACACAGGTTGGTTTGCAGCAGGTTCGCGCAACAGCGACATCTCCTTGCTAACTGATGTAACTTCCGGCAGCTTTGATTTTGCTATTGCCGGAACCGACACTCCTGGCGATAGATCAAGTCGCTCAGGGTTGTCCTACGCCGACCTCGGCAGTGCTTATGAGACTACAGGCACTGGTGGGCGTGGGCGATACGTTCGTGCTGTTGTGCGAAATCGTACTGCACAGGCAGCTTCTCTCGGACACGCAGAGCTAGAGGTTAAAGTTGAGCAACAATAAACGACACAGTCCCCCGGACAAACTGCGCGACGGTTTGCCTTACCACGGATCGACGGTTGATGAGGGTGTAGTCCTTCGCGCCCGATCCCGTGGCGAGGGTGTTCCTGTTGAAGTTGCTCCTCCTTTTGGCGGTCCTCCCCGCCGTGTTGTTTCAGGCCAAGGCGATGCGCGTTGGGCCGCTGGTAAATTATCCGTTACTCCTACTAATGCCCCCAAGGGTAAGGAGTTCACCGTTGTTGTGGAGCCGTAAAGATGGTTAAAAAGATTCCCACCCAAGAACAAAACGTCGGAGCCATGCAATTACAAGCAATGGCTGACCGCGCCCAAACTAGGGGCGAACTACGCAATCCAATTATCGAGCAAGCCCTGATGAAGGCTGCGCGTGAGCAAAGCCAAGCTGCGGTTGAAACCACAGAGCAAGCCGCCGGGTTAACGGGTGCAGCTCAGGCTGGTATGGCACAGTTGGCTCAACTTGCTGCTTTGGGGCAAGCCTCTATGCAAGCTCGCGCACAACGAGTGCAAAATATGCAAGCCTCTTTACAGTTGCAAGCGCAACTCCAAGGGCAAGTTGCTTCTGTTGAGGAGCAGCGTTACCAAACCAACCTCCAGCATGAGCAATTCATGGCGCAGCTTGAAGCACAAGAAAAAGCTCAGGAAGGTAATATGTTAGCGAATATTGCCGGGGGCGCGTTGGCCGCGTTTGCTGGTGGGCCTGGGTTAGCAGCGTTGTTGGGGCCAGCCGTTGACCCGGGCATGGATGCAATAACGCCAACTGCGGATATGGGTCTTGACCCCTCGAAACTTAGAGCCTCGCCACCTAGCTTTGATCATAGCCTACTGGGAGATTTTTCCCCAGAGGGACTTTATCTAGGGGGGCCAGAGATAGGGGCGGGGCCTGGGTTGCCAGCGAGTGCGAGAGGTCTTCAGGGCAATCGCTTCCTTCAGTCTCCATCTGGCAGTTCTTTCTTTCCCTTTTCTCTAGGATAACATGGCACAAAATCAACCTAACGAACTCGTCCAAGGCATTTTAGATGCCATCGCGGGGGGCGCTCTCGGAGGGCTTTCCCTAGAGGCCCAGCAAGATTTCTTATCACCCTTCCTCAAAGCCCAGCAAACTAGGGAAGGGCAGAAGGTTCGCGCAAAAGAGAGGGCAGAGGATCTTGCTATTCGCAAANGGGAAAGGGAAGAAGATAAAAATTTCCAACTGGGGCGAGATGCAGCGTTGCGAGAGCATCAGCTTGAGCTAGAGGGTACTAAAAAGAAGGAAGCTCGTAGTACGAGAGCGTTGGATACCTATTTAAAGACCATAACTGCTAGATCCCAATTTGGATCTAAAGCAGATTTCGATACTTTTGCTTTAGATATTTTGAAAGAAGCGACGGCATCTGGGGAACTTTCAGGCCCACAATTAGTGCTTCTCCAGACTGTTATGTCGGAGAGTGGGGAAAAGGCAGCAAGT
>JGI25130J35507_1000678_pt1 | contig 10890 bp, 8 predicted proteins | sample ETNvirnome_2_300_FD_35507 | JGI IMG/M metagenome (IMG submission 35507)
GCGGCTCCAGAGACATCAACGAGCTTTGGCTAAAGCTGTGGAGGCAACGAACGAAACAGTGCGTCTAATGATGCAGGCCAACGATGAAGAATCAGATAGAGGGCTGCACAATCTCGAAATGCGTTTGAACGCACAGGGGATTCTAAACAACATCTATCGTCGCGAACTTGAAACGGTACGAGAGATGGGCGCGGAACAGAAACAAGCCGCGCTCCATGCTGGGCAGCTTGTTGAAGTAATGATTGACGGCAACTCGGCGTTTATATCAACAACCACAGCGGCTCGCCTGGCTCAAGAAGAGGGCACTGACGCGGCGTTAGATATGGGCCAAGCCCTGCAGGCGAACGCTAATGAAATACGAAAACAGATAGCCCTCAAAGAACAGGACATCAAGGTCATACGCGACCGAGTAGCCGCCATGGAGCATGCCCGCGAATTGCTTAAAGACGGCATGGCGGAAGGAGGCGTGGAATACGAAGACGAAGACCTGATAGCAGAATATGGAACAACTCAGGCCGCCATTCAAGATGCCCGCCGACATACGGCGAAAGATTGGGTACGACAAGAAGCCATCGCCGCACAAGAAGTGGAGCGTTTAAACACGCAACTTCAAGGACAATTGCGCATTATTGGCGACACTGGCGCCGCAATTGAGCGAGAGCGCCAGCAGCATAAAATATCGCTTGAAAAAAGCGATGCGGATAAGCGCAAAAGCATCTGGGAAAAGCTGCAAAAAGACAGGCTCGCAGCCGCCAAAAAGACCGACAAGCTAATTCGGGATTCTATACGCAATCTTGCGGCGGCTGGTGGCGATGATTTCAAAGTTTGGAAAATGGGCCTGGAAGACCGATTAAAAGCGGCCGAGGAAACATTCGCGGAAGAAATAGCTTTATGGAAAGGTCACAATAAGAAAATCACAGAGCTTGAAATGAATAAGGCTCTGACCTTGGCCCGCATTCGGGAAACCGAGGGCGTTGAGGCTCTTGAGGCTCTGAAAAGCCAATTGTCAGACCAATATATAGAGAACAAAAAAGCCGACGAGACGAAATTGGAGAGTATGCGTCGTGAACATTCGGCCGAATTGCTTCAGGCTCGAAATCACGAAGACCGAATGATTGCGGCACACGAAGAAGGAACGAGCGAATGGTATAGCGCGCAAGAAGAAGCTGGCAGCATAATTCATCAACTTATGAGCGCACAGCAACAGGAAATAGGCGGCGTTCAACGGCGCGAACAAACAATTCGCCTGAAAGAACTGCACAAGGAACAGCTTGACATAACTCGCGCGCAAATGCCTGAATATCTCGCGCTTGAATCCAGCATCAATGAAGAAATAGCCGATGCAGAATACGCATCGCAAAAAGAACGGCTCGCCATGGCCGAAGTTCATGACGAGCAGCGTATCGCGCTTCGTAAACGCCTTTCGGGCCAGGTTCTGCAAGTAGTCGAACAGGATTCGTCCGAAGAGGTGAAGCTCGCCAAAGAACGCGATGCACTGTTGGCGATGCTGCCGGAAGATATGGGAAGAGAGCGCCTACTGGTCGAAAAATACTACGCTGACGCTATCGCCAAAGTTAAAGCCGAGGCAGCAGAAGACGAAACCGACGAAGGTAAAATAAATGTCTTAGCGGGTCTTGTTTCAGGATTTAAAGCAGTCATAAGTGTAGCAGGCCAAGCGCAAGCGGCGTTCAGCAGGGTGATGGACACGTTGGCGGCCATAAGTGGCTTTGCGTTTAATTTAAGCGATGCAGTGGCTGAAATATCAGGCCAAATGCAGGAACTAACAGCACTTGAAGCGGAGCTTGAAGCTGGCGAAATCACGGGCGCAGAATATTTGGAAGGCATAGAAGATTTGCCAGCCACGGCTGCTGAAGCAGCCCAGACGTTTGTGACAGAATTGATGGCTGGCGCGATTGCGACGGTTCAAGCGTTCGTTGAGGCGGCACCTGTTCTCATGGAAGAATTGGCTGCCCAGCTTCCAGACCTGCTTACCGCTATAGCTGACGGCCTGGTCACCATTATTCAAACGGTGGCAGACAATATAGAGCCAATCGTTTCCGCCGTGGCCAAAGCCGCACCAGACATTATGGATGCGCTTGTTGAGGGCTTGCCGATACTTCTAAACGCCATCATTGCGGCTATACCGACCTTGCTTGGAATGTTGCTTGACGCGCTTCCTCTGATCATAACAATGCTCACTGACGCGGTCGTTGCCTTAATTGCGGCGCTGCCGAAGATTATTCAACAGCTTGCCGCAGCATTGCCGGGAATCATTACAACTCTTTTTGAATCCCTGGATCAAATCATTGTGGCGTTGGTTGATGCCATACCAAAGATCATTGGCGCCATTATTGACAATCTCCCCGCAATCGTCATGGCGTTGTTGAATGGCATTTTGCTTCTAATCACAACCATTCTTGAACAATTGCCAATCCTGATCACGGCACTTGTTGAGTTGCTACCGGATCTTGTGGGGGCTCTCGTAGACCTTATTCCGCAAATTATTACAGCTCTTGTAGACGCATTGCCAGATATCCTAACCGCTCTCTTGGAAATGATTCCGGTAATTATGGCGGCAATAATTGTGGCCATGGCGGAAATACAGGCCATGATAATCGAAGCCATTCCAGAAATCTTAGCGGCCATTTTCGTAGAGTTGATACCGGGCCTCGGGTTGGCGAGCATAGAAATGGCGAAACAGTTCGTCGTCGGCATGTACAAGTTCTTTCGAGATCTCATCAAAGAGATTGTGTCGCTTGGAGCGAAAAAGACGGAGACGTTTGGCGATACGCCTGGCGTGATACAGGCTGGGTCAAGTGGCCTGACGGCTGGATTTGCTCCCGGCGATTATGTTGTGGCGGCTCAAAACAAAGAAGACATGCTCGATCAGATACTTGGCGCAATGACGGGAGGCGTAGCGCGGGCAATGAGCAGCACGTCCGCCCCGTCATTAGATGCGCCCGCCATTAGTGGGCTTGGGCCAGCCGTAATGCAAGCGGCGGGGTCTATGGGCAGCACTGCTTCCCCTATGCGGGTCACTGTCACGGCGGAAGGTAAAACCCTTGACGACGTGCTGTATGTCGCCGGAACAAGGGGAGGAACGCCAAAGTTGCAAAAATCACTTCGAAAAGCAAGTGGCGCAACAGTAGGATTCAGTCGTGGACGATACGCGAATAGCAGCAGCACATAGGACGGCTAATGAGCACAGTGAAACCGAACGGATTTATTCTTTTGCAAGACCGGCTCTTAGACGGCAACCTGTTGGCTGGAACCTATGGTGGCACGCCTGACCTACCAAGCCAGGCTGGCCCTCACGCTGGCCCAGCCACGCCCGACACCGATAACAGCGGCAATCTAATGCCGTTCTGTTTCAGTGAGTGGAGTGAAGAGTCCACGGACGCAAAGCCAAATCCAGAAGCAATTCAATATCAGGTCGTTGTGGCGGGCGGCTTATTTGGCACCGCTGAATGGACATGGAATTTCGAAAGCGATGCCACTGACCAATGGCGTGGCATGAACGACCATCGGCACTTTTCGCATGTTCATTCGCCATTTGGCGACACCGCAAGTCCAGACGCCACTGAATGTTATCACATCTGTATCATCTATTCACGGGCGTTTAACCGAGTTCTATTATTCAAGAACAGCGCAGGACTTGCGGGCTTTAAAGTGGCAATCCGCTCCGTATCCGCTGCCAATCCAACGTCATGGACGTCAAGCTATTGGCCAACAGCCACGGCGCTGAGTGGATACCGAAATTTCGACACCGCCAAGGAACCGTCTGGGCGGTGCAGATATTCGACCGGCTGGGAGAACCCCGATGGGTCGCTACGATTTCTCTATCCCTACGCTCCAACCGACACCACAGGCCCCGATTATATCACGTTCGACATTTGGGGAAGCAACGATGGGGGCGACACGTGGGAAGTGTTAGTAGAGGACGTTTGCACGAAGTATTTTGGCGGCTATCGGTACATTGAGTTCATTAATTCCGACGTGTCGGGTGATTGGGTTCGGCTGTCCATGTATGTTAGAGACACCACGACGGACGGGCTAATCACCGCAGTATCGGCCGATGGTGGAGCTACGTGGAAAATTATTACCAAAGAACCCGACGGGCTCGACACGACCAGTTCAGACACCGCTGCAAAATATGAGGTGTCGGGCATTTGTGGACTTGGAACATCGGACGGGATGTTTCTTCGTGTGAGGGGGTCAACCGGCAACGACCTGCTCTATGAGACTGCCAGTCGCGATTCAGATTGGACGCATATCACTCTTAATCCTTTGTTCTATCAAGCCATCAAAGGAGTCAAGGCGGTGTATGTTGGTCGGGGTTCAGCGTATGTTCATATTCTGGCCATCTCCTCGGACGTTGATTTGGCTGCTGGCGAAGAAGTTTGTGGCTATGATGGGCGGGTTTCATATCTTATACCGCTCAACGCCATTAACGACCCTCGGCTCACAAGCGGCGAAAGCACAGGCGCATGGCTTAGTCGCGGAGCAATTACAGACGGATCACCAGCCACGGGAGTGGCCGTTCATTCGGGTTTTATGAATCAAGGCTACACCGCATATCGGCCAAAGAACGGAGCGAACGCGTTTCGGTGGGTTGGCGATTGTATGATGCTTGCTCACACGACCTATAGTCACAAAAGCACAGCAACAGACTACGATGACGATGACAGTTATGCCGGAATCGTTGCAACGTATTGTATGCAATACAGCCGGCGACCAATTCGCTCGCGTCTTTATGGGTCGTCGGATGACATCACAAACTGTTTCTGGATACCTTACGAAGCGGTTGATGGAACAGTGTTTGGCGCAGAAGAAGATTGCAATCAATGGCGCGTAGAATGGGGCGGGCCAACCGCAGCCGCCGTCGGTGCTACATCGGCTACAAATTGGACACCAGCCTCATCGTATTGGACCCGACGACTATCGGGAGTGGGTGGAGCAAACTCGTGGCAAGCCGACAGATATGAAATTCAAACAGGCCCAGGGCTGTCGAATTATTATTATTTAGACCGAAGCTATGCGGCTACCCCAGCACCGCCGGCTGGATACGGTCTTGGCGATAGGTCACTAATTGCGTGGACCATGAAAATCGACAGCACGTCGGCGGCAACTTTGCCGGGCGGCCCTAATCAGGGCCGAAGCAAGATTGGCGTGTTTGTCGGCGATGTTTATACCTTCGGGGCCGGGGGAACGTTTCAAATTTCTGTTGCGTTAACCACAACAGAAGCGGCGGTGTATGACGTAGCGGCAGGCTCAACGCTTTATCATGCGACGGGCAAAGACTTTACTCAGTGGACAGAGTTCCGTCTTGGCATTGGATACCAAGATTATGTCGGAATCTCCACAGCGGGCGACAAAGTGTTTGCCAATTTTGGCTACTGCACAGTCGGAGGGGATACAGCATGGACAAATAGTGGCCTGCTAACAGTAGACTCCACCTCGCTTGCGCCAGTTACAGATCAATGGCTCCAGATTGGCATGGGCACTGGCGGGGCAAACACTGTTGGAACTGGCTCGGGCAGCCCGGACAATAAGATCTATTTGAAAAATATCATAGTGGCGCGTGGCGAGTCGTTGGCAAATCTTTACTATGAAAATCCATGGACGCTTCGTGGCGTGCCAGCATCAACTAATCAGCGCCACGTGGCGCAGGGTATTTACTCATCATGGGGCGGAGGCGCTGGCTATAAAGGCGATGAGTTCGAAATGGATGTTCAGTACCAATATGGCGCCAACCAGCTTAATTCGCACAGCCCTCAATCGGTATGGCGCAGCAATGATGGGGCAGCGCAAGACCTGACGTTCGACGCCACAACGAACAACGATAATAATCAATTCAAACATTCTGGCGTTGCGCTAATTGGCTCAAACATGCGGAAGGTTCGCGTTGAATACGACGTGAACACTACATTCCCGTCACCGTCTGGAATAACTCTCGATGCGACTCTATATACAGCCCTGGTCCAAAGCGGTGCCATTTCCTCTGATGGCATTAGCGTTCAGACGGGCGAAAATTCATGGAAAGACCATGAGCTTGCTGGCAAATATGTAGAATGGGACGTTGGCACAGGCGCTACAAATCAGCTTTTCAAAATTAGCGACAACCACGATCGAAACATCTATATGGCGGGAATGACCCAATTGATGGCATCGTTTGGCATATCGACCGGTGATACCATTCATATCTATGGCGACCGCATGATGGGAATTTTTCCAACCGAAACTCAGGCCGCTATGCGACTTCGCGTTGCCGCCGGCAAGCCTCAAGATGATTATTGGCAGATAGGACGGCTTGTTGCTGGACATACGTTGCCACTGACAGTGCCGATGGTTTGGGATCATACAGACACAGAAGCCGGCAATTACGATCTAACAACGAACCTGAGCGGTACCCGTCAATCGTATCAGCGCGGGCTGGCACGGCGCACCATCCAAGGCAACGTTGAGGGCGATGCCGACAGTTATCGTCGTTCATTTCGTGCCACAATGCGCGAGATAACCGAATACGGCAATAGACCCATAGTTTTATGCCAAGATGATGGCGCCATGTCGGCGCAGATGATTTATTGTCGCTTCGTTGACGATACAGCGCTTGATAATGCTGGATGGAAATATGATTCGGACCTTGGCCGCTGGATACGAGTAGGAGACATGGCGGTTACCTTCGAAGAAGAAATATAAAATGCCGGATATCTACAAGTCACATCCCGCTTTCACGTTCTGGCAGTCAGGCAATATGGGCCTGNTCGGGATTTACGATTCGGCGTGGGCAACACATCGCAAACAAGACGAATTGCTTGAACAGATGGCTGTGTGCGCAGAGTTGGTTTTCGGAAATGACCAGNTAGTTCAAATAGCGTCAAAGGATGTTCGAGTTACCGATACTGCCGGAAAAAAATATCACTTCAAGCCGCTGTTGGCGGAGCAGCCCGACGTGAAGCTGACCTATACTCTTGGATCGGGAAATAGCGAAGCTAAGACGCTGCAAATACAACTGCCTTCGGAACTTGTGAACCCGACCGAACTTATGAAGCAAAATCGATTGCTTGCGGGAATAGGCGAAATCAGTTTGATGTATGATGGCGGCAATTACGATGAGCGAATAATAATTATCCGCGGCGAAATGGATAGCGGAATAACATTNGCCCCGGATGGAGGATTGGTAGAGCTTAGTATNACCGACCCAAAGGATTCGTCAGACGTAACATTTCCTCCATTNATTGTAAGTGAAGACACGTTTCCCGACGCGCCTGACGAGTCTATTGGTGAGCGCATGCAACTCATTTGTTCAGAGTTTGCATATGTTCCCGGCATATTTGTAACTGGCGTAGCATCGGGCGGGCTTCAGCCGAAGGTTATGGTGTGCGAGGGGCATAACTACGATATTGACAACGTCTATGTGAACGGAACAAATTATGGCAAGACCCACGCAATCTATGCGTGGTCAGAGGTGCAATTGGTTGATGAAGACTTGAATCCCTATACGGCAATTAGCTTTACATCAGGGTCGTCGTGGTTTGACTTCACGGAAGGCGTGTATGCTGATTTGTCGGGAGGTCCAAAAAATCTAACAAACCCCATTGCGCAGATACGAAAAATAGCCGGCGAATATTCTGTTCTCACATCCCAAGGCATCAATCAAAGGATGTTTGCGCGGGCTGAAAGCAAGCTACAAAATCTCAAATCGCGGCTTTGCGTTAACGCTGGCGGCAGCAATGCGGCATCGACTATATCATTCATAGAGGGCGAATTTTGTGGCTCGTTTCCTATGATTTCAATGGCTTGGGAGAATGGATCATATGGTCCAGTCGTAACTGACAGAAATCAAACTGAAACGATAGCGGCATATTTTATCGTTGGTCAATCGCCAATAATGTCGAGAGCATCAGTCGTACAGGAAACGCCAAAGACTCAGATAGTAAACGAGTTCACGCTTCGTTTTAACTACAACGCATTGGACGACATTTATGAAGATGTTGCGTATCGAACAGCAAATAATTCTATAATCTGCCGCGCCAGTCAAGACATGGTTGGGTATCGACCATCTGATGTTATGGATTCAGTGTGGATTTACGAAACGGCCACTGCTGAATACGTCCTTGACTGGCTGGTTGGCCACTCGGCAACGCCCTCTTATTATGTTGAATATGATGGAGTGCCGGCTCTGTTTTTTCGGGTGTCTCGTGGAGACAATGTTCGCATNACAGATTCAGATTTTGGATGGGACAATCAGCTTGCTACGGTTGAGACGTTAATCTTTAAGCCGGGTTCGTGTACCATAGGGCTGCGAGTCTGGTCTATTTTTGCAACACTTGGAGGCGGGGCGCAGAGCTTTGATAGGTCAGACACCATAACGGCGGGCGGTAATTGAATCGTATCGGTAGCGTGGGAGAAGGATATGGAACAACCGCTGGAACTTATTGCGACCTATGCGGCGCTTGGGCTGTCGGTGACTTTGGCTATAGAAAGAATGATGAGCGCGGCGCGCAATCGTACTGAAAAGACGATGGGCTCCATTGAAAGACAAGTTCAGAAAATTACAGAATTCAAAAGTCATATCGAAGGCGCCGCAATTACAGAGCGGCTAACGAAAGTAGAAGCAGCGCAGCGCGCCGACGAAAACTCGTTAGTTCGCGTAGAAGGGCGGCTATCGACAATCAATACGTTGCTTGGTACATTAGTAGAAGAAATCAGAGAATGAGGTGGTTTATGATTAGTCCTAACAAAAAGGCTCACATTCTCCGGGTTCTACAAGAAGCGCAATTGTTGGGAAGCGAGGCCGTGATTGAACTGTCACGAGTGCGGGAAAAATTACACAAAGCAAACGAAGAACAGCAAAGATGTTCCGAGGCCCGCTTAATGAAACGGCGAACATTATTGGCTCAGAACGACGCGTCGTTTGTTTCCGACTTCATTGGCGGTGGCGGTTGAGCGAGTACAGTCTACCGCCAGTTCTTCAGCGCATAAATGCCCTCGGGCTTTTAGTGTTTCAGAACGGCGCATACAATTTAAATTTGTTCGGTATTCGATCTCCAAACAAAAAGGCTGGGCAGTTTGATGATTTAATGGGCTGCGCCTATAAAGAAGTTGATAATGGACCGTGGCGAGTCGCCTATTGGCCGGCGACCACTGATCCAGGCATTTACTGGCTTGAACATCCTATGCGCGTAGAAGGTTGCGCAGCCATTGTTTGCGATAGACAATATCGAGGAATGTGGAAAGTCGGTATGCACCGGGGCAAACATCGCGCTCTTGTTCAGTGCGGTTCTGTTGCAGTGTATCGTGACGGTGACCGTGATCGGGTATTGGATTATGACGCTGGCACTATAGTTGAAGGCATTTTTGGAATTAACGGGCACCATGCCGGTCGAGAATCAACGGTCGTTGGAAAATGGTCTGCTGGGTGCCAGGTAACAGCAAGACTTCAAGACCATAATGATCTGATGGCGTTAGTTGACAAACAAATAGAGCATCATCCAACGTGGACAAGGCTTACCTATACAGCACTCAATCAATGGTATTAGAAATTGCTACGATTGCTTTTTAATGGCGAACGATGTTAAAAGATTTCGTGGAGGAAAATATGCCTGAAAAGCTCAAATCTCGCAAATTCTGGTTTGCTCTTGTCGCGGCCGTTCTGCCCATTGTGGCACAATATCTATCTAACGATGTTGCCATTGGGGAGGCGTTACAGATGTCCATGGTTATCGTGATGACGTATATTTTCGGACAAGGGTACGTTGACGGCAAGGCCATGGAGGGCACAGTTAACAAAGCCCTGTCGGCCGAAAAGGCGAAATAATGAATGGCCCAAGGCAGCGCGATTCGCGCTCGTTTCTTATTTTGGCAGCCATCACTGCCGTTATAATTGCCACCATTATTCCAAGCTGCTGTCGCTGTGATGATCCGGCAGTAATGGCAAACGAGCCCGATGTAGAGCCAGAACCAGAAAACGTAGTGGCTGCGCCTGAAGACGCAGAGGTGGCCACAAAGAAGCCGGATGCGGAACCGGAAGCCCCGGAAACCACGCCCGTAGATGAGTAGATGGACTGGCCGCAAGTCATTGTTGGCGCGTTAGCTGCTGCGGGACTTGTGGCTATAGGTGGCTGGATTCGAAAAGCGGTTGGTAAAATCACTTCAGACGACATCGGCCCGTTAAGGCAGATGGAGTTTGAATTTAAAGAAACCGCCGATGATATTATAGACCGTCAAGCAAACGAAAAGCATGCCGCTATAGACCGGGCGATTTCAAGCAGCCGACCGTCTACAGAAATTGCAAATATGATGAATGACGTGTTTACAAACTTCGACGAATCAAAGAAATCGCAATAATGATTTTGTTGATTGGTGTCGCATTGGCAATAGAGCCGCCAACCATGCCAGTTCCTGCTGAACCGGTTGCTGCTGAATGCGTTGAGTCATACGGACTTAACGAGGGAGACGTTTTGCCAGAGGGTCTGATAGACGGGCAAGTGGCGGCTTGCAGCGCCGTTGCTGTGCCAACGAGCCACTTGGCGACGTTGCTTGGAATTCGGACATATAACATTAGTCTTCAAGACAGATACAGACTTGACACCGCCGCGCTTGAAGCAAACGTGGCGTTTCTTACCGTGGAAATAGATCAATTAAATGAGCAAGCACCATTTTTTCAGCAACCGAGAACCCAGCGATGGATAGGCATAATCGAAGGCACAGTTATAGGCGTAGCCGTTGTGATGGNATGGGGCGCTTCCAGCGAGTAATCGCGATCAGTGGGGCCAACGGGAGGCTNGGTCGCCGATTGCTTATGGAGTTCAGTCTTCTTAACCAGGCCACGTCAGGCCCTTCGCGAGAGGCGTTGAATTGGGCCGATTTAGATAGCGTGCGGCGATT
>JGI25130J35507_1000681_pt1 | contig 10870 bp, 15 predicted proteins | sample ETNvirnome_2_300_FD_35507 | JGI IMG/M metagenome (IMG submission 35507)
GCGGGAGATATAGCGATGTTCCTTGCGATGGTGGTCCGGAACGCTATGGAGGATTTCCATTGCAAACATCTCACAGATGTGCAGATGAAGGAATTGAACCCTATTATCAGGAATGCTATCTTCACGGGNTTGCACGCTCTGGAACATGTGGATGAATCTGAGACTGCGCTAGCATTCGTCAACTTCCAGGAGATGGTTATGCCAAGCTACTGGGAAGAGCCTGAATTGACGGAAGACTTTGGTTGTCCGGAGGTAGTTTGAATGATCAAAGCCATGGGCGGCTGGCTGCTCTTGGATGGCATTGGCAGCATAATTATGTACTACGGGAAGAAGGGCTACGATGGCAGGAAGCAAAGTTGGCGAAGAGACCATGGACTAAGAGTTGCCCGGGCCATCATAGGACTACTACTCATTATCTGGGGTTAGGCGAATGACTAATAAGATTGGCAGACCAAAGATTGAAATTGACCTGGCTTTAGTCAAGAAGTGCTGCAATCTCCTCTGTACCGATGAAGAACTAGCTGATTTCATTGGTGTGTCAATCGATACTATCAAGAGGCGTAAGGTAGACGAGGATGACGAGTTCTGCGCTATCTATAAAAAAGCCAAGGCAGAAAGTAGGCTCTCTCTACGGCGCCAACAGTGGTTATCAGCCAAGGGCGACCCTGGGGAATTACTGAGGGACGATGAAGGTAAACCGGTGTTGTCAGCGAAGGGCAATGTAATCATGGTTGGAGCCCGGGATCCTTCGGTAACAGCGCAGATATGGCTAGGCAAACAGATACTGGGCCAGGCAGACAAGCAGGAAGTGACTGGCAAAGGCGGCAAGGATCTGATCCCCTCAGTTCATGACCTCTCAGACGAAGAACTCGCAGTGATAGCAGCCGAAGGGCTTGTGAAGAAATAGTGGTGAAAACGGACAGATGCCAACGGCAATAGCACCCTCTGAAGCAGCACAGCAAATCCTTGACCGGCGAGAGGCCAGGAGAGGCCTGATAGACTTCTGCACGTTCACACTTCCCGATTATGACCCTGCTGAACACCTTCAAACAATAGCGGATAAACTGGAGGCCGTAGAAAGGGGGGAGGTCAAGAGGCTGATGATATTCAGCCATCCGAGGTCGGGCAAGTCGGAATTGGCCTCTATCCGCTTCCCGGCCTGGTATCTTGGCAGGCATCGACAGGATCAGGTCATCGGCTGTTCTTATGCTGAGGGCCTTGCATATTCGAATAGCTTTGCAGTTAGAGAAACAATCACTGACCCCCGATATCAACGCTTGTGGGATATTGGACTTGCTACATCTGGGGCTATCAGATGGCAGATAGAAGGGAAGGACAATAACCGGGCGTCGTATATTGCNGCTGGTGTNGGTGGAGGAATAACGGGTGAGGGAGCCAATCTATTAATTATCGATGATCCAGTGAAAAACAAGGAAGAAGCCGATAGTGTGGTTTCCCGGGATAGGGCTTGGAACTGGTATAGAACAGTCGCCAGGACGCGGTTACAGCCCGATGCTGCCATAGTGCTGATAATGACACGATGGCACAAGGACGACCTAGCAGGCAGGATACTCAAGTTGGCAGCCGAAAACCCACAAGCGGACCAGTGGGAAGTGCTACATCTGAGAGCGATCGAGGACGGTCAAGCATTGTGGCCAGCGCGGTATCCTGTTTCAGACTTGGAGAACATACGGTCAACCATTGGATCCCGAGACTTTGCGGCGCTCTATCAGGGCGATCCGGTGCAGGCCGAAGGGAACATAATCAAGCGCGAGTGGTGGAAATACTACAATGTGCGTGACGAATATACGCGGCTTGTGCAGTCGTGGGACACGGCGTTCAAGTCCGGCCAAGGTAACGACTACTCCGTATGCTCATTATGGGGAGAGTCGGATAGCCACTTCGATCTCATCGACGTATGGCGGGGGCGCGTGGAGTTCCCTGAACTGGAAAGGGCGGTAGTGTCGGCCTACGACAGGGACAAACCAAGTGCTGTGCTGATCGAAGATGCGGCCAGTGGGCAATCGCTGATTCAGTCTCTAAAGAAGCGCACTAAGCTACCAATTAAACCTGTGAAAGTGGATAGAGACAAGACAGCAAGGGTGAACGCTGTCACGCCGCTGATTGAGGCCGGCAGAGTCCGGTTGCCAGCAAGGGCAAGATGGCTACACGACTTCATCGCCGAAGTATCGGCTTTCCCCAACGGAGAGCATGATGACCAAGTTGACACCATGACGCAAGCGCTTACTTATATGGCCGGACGACCGGAGAAACAAGTATTATTCGTATAGAGGGGAGTGGTAACACAATGGTACATGAGACCGTCCACGAACTGACACTCAGAGAGGCGGAGGTATTGGCCCTTCTTGCGGCGGGGTACACTAACAAAGGGATTGGCGAGCGCTTGCATTTAGTCGAGTATAGCGTCAATAGATGCCTGTCCGATATATACCAGAAGCTACAGCCACCGGCGGGGATGAATCCGAGGGTATGGACAACATTATATGTGCACGGCTTGGATATCCACCATGCACATATTAAGGGCGATGGGTAGGCTAGGAGGCAACATGAGGCTAACTGGTACGAGCGATATTGTAGACTTGCTTGACAATATGGATGTGGGCCATGTTATCATCTATAAAACACAGAACAGGCTAAACGTCGTCTCGCTTCCGATACCGTTGCCGTTCGGTCAGGTGACGACTTACATGCAGAACGACAGCATCGTCAGAGTCACTCAGACGACGAGCTGGAAACCTGACCATATAACGACATCTAGGNCGGATGTAACTTTCACTGGAGGGCTTGCAGAGAATGGCGCATGAAAGCTGGACGTACTATGGCAAGAATGAGGCATCAATCGAAGAAATAGTAGACCGACTCCACAGCAAGCTGAGCGGCAAGCTGAAAGAAAAGGAGGAAGAGGAAACGAGGGCGATATATAAAGTGTATCTCGTTGACCCGAAGCAAGGCGAGATACTAGACAGTAGCGAAGTGGTGGCCAAGAACGGGGAGGAGGCAAAGTTGAGGTTCTTGGCTGGAATGCCTTTGCGCATTGGTGCCGCTGACCTAGACAAGCGTGACATCGGGGTAGCCGAGCTAACCGGCCACTTCATTCGGGCGAAGCAAGAAACGTCAAGGGTACAGATAGTCAAAGATGACTTGCAAGATGCTGACACAAGCGTTTCCTGAAACAATAGCTCAGTCATAAAAAGCACTCCGACTGCGAAGTGTGGTATAATAGGGTGATGATAAGCTCTGTGGTCGGAATATGGGCGAGTTATTGGGTCGAGCCGTAGAGTTCGTCATGTAGTTTAGGGTAGAGGCCTGACCGAACAACGGAGGGCAGATGAGCAGTAATGCTTATTTGGCCTCTTTTTTATTGCTATGAGTGTGAGGGAACGAGTAGCTGAGACGTTAGCGCGTGTCATAGCTAGTGGGAATGGCAAGGCGGCGCCACCTTATTCTTCGTCAGTTTACGGCGAGCTGAATGTCCCCATGGGCATGACATCGCAAGCCTACTTGGCGCTATATGGACAAGTAGGCTGGTTGTTTGGGGCTGTTAGCCGGATCGCGGAGGCCGTGGCTGACACAGAGTGGAAGCTATACAGGCTGGAGAAGGGCGAGAGGAGAGAGGTTGTTGGCCATCCGATGATGAAGCTGCTTTCCTATATCAACCCATTCATGACCGGCAACGAATTATTCGAGGCTCATCAGATGTATATGGAGTTGGTCGGTGAGTCGTTTTGGTATATCGTAAAGGGGAAGACGACAGGTAAGCCTGTGGAGATTTGGCCGCTACCGCCAACTCGGATGAGGATTGTGCCAGATGCGCAACAGTTCATCAAGGGGTACGTCTACGAGTTCGGCACGCATCATATACCCCTGGAGACGAACGAGGTCATCTTCATCAAGCGGAATAATCCCGCCAATCCCTACAGAGGCATAGGGGTTACACAGAGCATAGCGGTGGACTTGCAGTCGGAGAAGTTCGCGGCGCAGTGGAATAGAAATTTCTTTTTTAACAATGCCGTACCTTCTGCGGCTGTCATATACAAGGATGAAATCACGTCGGAGGAGTTCCGGCGCCTTAAGGAACAATGGGATAGCAAGTACCGTGGCGTGGCGCAAGCGCACAAGATGGCTATATTGGGCGGTGATGCCAGGATTGAGCAGATAGCGTTCTCTCAGCGTGATATGGACTTTTGGAAGCAGAGAAAATTAAACAGGGATACTATCTTGGGAGCGTTCGGAATACCGTCATCAGTAATGGGAGTTGCTGAAAACGTCAACCGTGCCAACGCTGAATCTGGCGAGTTCGTATTTGCACGTTGGGTCATTAAGCCGCGCCTCTCTAGGCTGCGTGGAAAGCTGAACGAACAATTGCTGCCCATGTTTGGGGATAAGTCATTAGAGCTGGATTTTACCGACCCAGTGCCGGAGAACCGCGACTTCATCTTGAAAGAATCGACGGAGGGTGTTAAGGCTGGCATTATGACCGTGAATGAAAGCCGACAAATGCTCGGCTTGAACAAAGTCAAGAGCGGCGACGTGTTCCTGGTACCGATGAATATTGTGCCAGTCAAGGCAGATAAAGCCGAGGCACAAATGACTACGCCGATAGCGAGACCCAAGTTGGCAATAGACCGTTCGCTTGCGCTGGCCAATGACGAGCAGAGGGGTATTTATTGGCGGCAGTTTGTGTTGAAGACCGAACAACAGGAAAAGCCAATCAAGTCTAAGTTGGTGGGCCTATTTAATAAACAAGAGAAGAAGGTGTTGGCCAAGTTGCCAACGGCTAGTAAGCCGTCGGACGTATTATTTAATATGCGTGAGGCCGCGAAGGACTTCAAGGACGCATTAGAGCCAATGTTGGGTGAGGTGATGGCCGACGCTATAGAGGATGCGGAGAACTTGGTGCGCCCAGAGAATCCACATACTGATGGGTATAAGCAAGGTGAAGACGAGTCAGGGCTATTGCAATTAGTGTCTGGTGACGCTTTGCTGTGGTTACAAAACCATTCGGCGGAGCTTGTCACATTGATAAACGAGACAACGCGGGAAGCGCTTAGAGTTGAATTAGCTGACGGCTTTGTGGCAGGCGAAGGGATGCCGCAACTGGCCAAGCGGGTCAGGGGCGTGTTTGACGATTGTACTCGCCGGCGCTCGTTTCTCATAGCACGCACCGAGACCATCCAAGCGTCCGCTCAAGGCCACATAGAGGGATATAAAAACGCTGGCATATCAAGGGTGGAATTCTTTGCCGCACTGGATGAGAGAATCTGTCCCAAATGCGAGTCCTTGCATGGTACGAATTACAAAGCGACGGAGGCAGAGGGAATAATCACTGTGCATCCTCAATGCCGTTGTGTTTGGGTACCAATAGTTGACTAATTGGAGGATATTATGGGTGAACATACTTATAGTCGCGGGCAAACTCAAAAGCGTCGTTCTGCGATCGTGCGTAAATTGTTACCAGTCGAGATTAAGTCCGTGTCGGAGCGCGTGCTTGAGTTTGTGGGATCGACGGAGGCACAGGATAGAGACGGCGAAGTGATAGAGGCCGCTGGCTGGGACTTAAAGGCTTTCCGAAAGAATCCCGTCTTCCTATGGGCGCACAGCTACCATCAGCCACCTATTGGGCGAGCCGTCAAAGTGGCGAAAGCCGACGGCCAGTTAGTGTTCCAGATAGAATTCGCAGATAGGGAGACGTATGAGTTCGCAGACACAATTTATCGTCTATATAAAGGCGGCTTCTTGCACGCTACGTCAGTCGGGTTTATCCCCAAAGAAGCCAAAGATGGCGAGGGAGAGGGCGAGCCGCGCCGGATATTCAAGAAGCAGGAATTACTTGAGTTGTCGGCGGTACCTGTCCCAAGTAATCCTGAAGCCCTAATTAGTGCGCGTGATGCTGGCCTAATCTCCGTGAAGGAGTTTGATGGCCTGACAACGCAGAACGTGGACTTCCTAGAAGAGGTTGTGCCGTTGCTCGACTACCAAAAGGATGACCCACTTCTAAAGCGTGATATGAGCATAGAAGCTATGGAAGCGGCTCTATTGGAGCCAGGGGGGGCGGATGACGACGGCAGCAAGGAAGTGATGACGGGAGATAACTACGAGCAACCGACTATCGATCTAGCTGATATGATACCTACCGCCAAAGAGGTTAGTCAGCAAGAGATGGCGGACGAGATTGATTATGTGCAGGGCTTAGTTCTACAGTGGGATTTTAACGACGACAACACAGCCTCTCTGAAAGAACTGGCCAGCGCAATCATTGAGCGCTTATCAGGGAGCGACATCCCTGTCGATATATTAGAAAAGGCTGGCGCTGTTCTATCGGCTAAAAATAAGCAAAATTTGAAGCAGGCACAGGTATTGATTCAGATCGTGTTGGATAGTGCCGAGCCACAACAAGAGGAAGCCGACGAGCCTAACGATGACGATGAGGTCGCGCAAGTAGTGTCCTCTGCTATTCGTGAGCTTGGCGGAAAATACCAAATAAGGAGAAGGTAGATGGCATTTACAGAAGAACAGATCACAGAGATCAAGGGGGCAATGCTGGAGGTGGTAACGAATCAACTGCCGGAGGATGTGGAAGTCGTTGAGAGGAAGGTGACCGGTGGCGGGGATAATGAGGGAGGCCGGAGAAAGGCATGGACTGGCGGCGACCCATCTGGCCAGGGTGAGGCATTCGCCTCGCTTGGTGAGAATATGTTCGCGGTCAAGGCATACCAAACAGGGAGCGAGCCTGATGGCCGGTTGTATGGCGACCCACTAGCTATCAAACAGCCGACCGGCATGGGCGAATTGATCGACTCCGATGGTGGATTCCTGTTGCAGACTGAATTCTCTGACCAGATCCTCACACGGATGTACGACACGAACGTACTAGCTGGCAGATGTACTAAAATGCAAATTGGCGCCAACGCTGCTCGTCTCAGTATACCGGCCATTGACGAGACAAGTCGCGTGGACGGATCCCGTTACGGCGGCGTCAGGGCATATTGGGAGTCAGAAGGCGCAAGCACAACGGCAACCAAGCCGGCATTCCGACGCTTGAACATAGAGCCTCACAAGTTAATGACGACCTTCTATGTGACAGATGAGATGCTGGCAGATGTAGCACAGCTTGGCGGATTTGCTCAACGGATATTCATTGAGGAGATTGGCTTTAAGCTGGATGATGCTATTGTCAACGGTACAGGGGCAGGCCAGCCAGTCGGTATTGTAACTGGCGGGGCGACTGTGTCGGTAGCTATAGAAACTGGACAGGCGGCCTCAACTATCGTCTACGAGAACGTGCTGAAAATGCGTGCGCGCCTGTGGGCAAAGAGTCGAGCAAGGGCCGTGTGGTTCATCAATCAGGACTGCGAGCCACAGTTAGCCACCATGAGCCTACCCGTTGGCACTGGCGGCGCACCGGTCTTCATGCCTGCTGGCGGCGCATCAGCCGCACCATACGACAGGCTGTTTACGTTGCCGGTTATCCCGATCGAACAGTGCCAAACATTAGGCACTGCCGGCGACATCATACTCGCAGACTTGAGCCAATATCTGCTAGTAGAGAAGGGCGGCGTCAACTCGGCCAGCTCTGTCCACGTCCGGTTCTTACAGGATGAGACTACTTTCCGTATGACTTACCGCGTGAACGGGCAACCAATGTGGGATACTGCCCTCACACCGTTCAAGGGATCGAACACGCAATCCACTACAATCACTCTTGCGGTGCGTTCCTAGGCTTTGCAGGTGTGACGGTATAACGGCAAAATAAAAATAGAGAGGCTAAACATGAGTGCAACTGTTATCGAGAGAATGAATGTCTACAATGCGGCATCATCGAGCTTTATAGCTGCTAACGAGGATATGTTCAACGGCGACCCTGCCACCGACGTGGTGAGCATGGAGAACTATAAGGCGATGGTGTTTATTATCGTTAAGAATGCTGGCGCGACAGGTACGGCCACGATCACTGTGGAAAGCTGCGACGACACGACCCCCTCTACCTCCACGGCGGTAGCGTTCCATTACAAAGCTTGCACATCGGGGAACACTTGGGGTGCAACGACTGCAGCGACAACGTCCGGATTCACCACGACTGCCGGAGCGAATCAAGCCTATATGATAGAGGTGACTTCGGAGGAACTGAGTGGCACAAATAGCTTTGTGCGGCTGAATACGGCTGAAGTGGTGGATAGTGCTTGCGACGGCGCCATACTTGTGGTAGCCATGAACCCGCGCTATGACAAGGAAGTACAGCTAGATATTACATCATAGGCGATCGGTCGTAATGATAAAAAAGAGAAAGGGGAAGCGGCGTGTCAAAGCGCCGCTATTCCCTAGCAAAGATAAGATGGTGCATTCGCCAATAATGGCGAAGACGGCGAACCACGCCGGTAGTGCTCACCCTGGGCACATGGTATAAGACAAGGAGGCGAAAATGCCTACAACAGCAATTAGCTCTGGATGGTCGAGCGGAGAGCTTTACTTCTATGAAACAGCAGTGGGCCGTTCGACTACTGGCGATTTGCTCAAGATTGGCAAGAGTAGGATCGCAATCGGTAATTCTGCACAAGATGTCGATCTCAAGATCTTCCTTGGGTCAACAACCGAGTTCGTCCTGTTTGATGCTGGCAATAGCCGTGTGGACTTCGGTGCGGATGGCAAAGGTGTCGATGTGCGGCTCTTCGGGGAGACAGCTAGTAGCTATTGGATGTGGGACCAATCATTGGATAGCATGTTGATCGCTGGCGGCAGCATGGTAGTTGACGGCCTCGCGGCTAGCAAGGCGACTGTCNCGACAGACTCGACGGCTGGGCCGTTGACTATAACGGCAGCCATGATCGTCGGTAGCTACCTAAAGCGAGACCCTGCGGGCGGCAACAGAACAGACACAACCGACACAGCCGCCAACATAGTCGCTGCGGTAGATAATGCTCAAGTCGGCAGTTCGTGGCTGTTCATCTACAAGAACACCGCAAACGGCGCGGAGACAGTCACGCTCGCTGGCGGAACAGGGGTGACGCTTGACGTGGCCAGCGCAGAGATAGACCAAAATTATACAGCGTTGTTCCTGGTCATTTGTACCAACGTGACCGGCTCATCAGAGGCTGTGACGCTTCATAAGCTCGGCGAATTCACGCACGTCGCATAATAGAGCAAGATAATCGCGGGGCAACTGGGGGGGGCTGGCTGTGAACTAGCCCCCTCCCCATAAAGGATGGAGGTGAGGGTACATGAAGGTGACACTGGGCGTAATACAGAGAGCGGTGGTGGCGAATATATTGCCGAAGGAAGGCAACATTACTAATATGAGGCTGTTGAGGGAATTCAGGGAGATGCTTTCTTTCACAGAGGAAGAGAACAAGCTATACCAGCCACGCTATGAAGTAGACGGCAAATCGAAGCAGCAGATGTTCATATACCGCACTGTAGATGATGAGGGGCAACTGGTACCACAAGAGAAGGAGTTCGAGGTAGGAGATGTGGTGGCGAAGCTCATCGAAGGCGAACTGAAGGAGCTAGACAAGGCGGGCAAACTCAAAGACGAACACATCGACTTATATAATACATTCGTGACGTAAGAAGACCCGACAGGAGGCTAGAATGGCAGGGACGGCGACATATACCGAAAGATCCTATGGCTCAGTGAAATTGTTGAAGTGTGCGTGGACATCAAGCGCCGGCGGTGTGGTAAGCGGCACAGCAAGCTCTGTGGTCTACGACGGGAAGCTTCTAGCTGTGGCCACAGATCCTTCAGCGACAGCGCCTACAGATGACTACGACGTGACCGTGTTAGATGATAACAGTATGGACGTTCTTCTTGGGGCGGGTGCCAATAGGGATACAGCCGATACGGAGTATTTGTTGGAGGCTAACTTGGGAGCTGTGGCACAAAGCACCTTGACCGTGACAATTGCCAACGCAGGAAGCGTAAAACTGGGGACAGTCTACATCTGGATAAGGTAGGCAGTAATGACACTTGGTGACGATATCTTGGCCATGAAAAGGGAAGCCGAGAAGGGCGAGATTCAGGAGCGGACTCACTGCCCGAATGACGGTTGGCTACTAGAGAGGGCCAGCAATGGCACGCTCCATTGTCCCATGGGAGACTTCACCGACCCGCCAAGATGAGTACCTAGAAGGCAAGAGGCATGAATACATACAATGACCTGGCAGTCCTGAAAAGCAGGCTCGATATCACTAGCACTGGTTGGGACGCCGACTTGATGGCCACTCTGATAGCTGCCAGCAGGCAGGTTGACAAGTATTGTAAGCGGTTTTTTTATGTCGATGCAACGACGCGATATTATGACGGCTGTANCACTCCATTCTTTATACAAGATGATGTGTTGACTGTGACGACCCTCAAGCTCGATGAGGACGGCGATGCTACCTATGAGTCAACGATGGCCTCTACCGACTACCACTTGCTACCGTACAATTCCCTACCGAAGACATGGGCGGAGATCTCAACCGCTTCCAACTACGGCGGCTTTGCGTCGGGGATTATGAGAGGCATCGAGATAGCGGGGACATTCGGCTATGGCGACGGCAAATCGGCGACTCCTTATACTGATGCTGGCACGGATATCAATGATGCCTCGATGAATACTACTAAGATAACGTGGGCAGTCGATAGCGGCTTAGCCTTCGCAGTAGGGCAGACGATCCTCTGCAATAGTGAGCAGGCNTATATTAGCGCCATTTCTACCAACAACCTAACTGTCAGTAGGGCAGTGAACGGAACGACGGCTGCTGCCCATTCTGANGACTCTGACTTATATATTTACCAATATCCCGAGCCAATTGAGGAAGCCGTGTTAATACAAGCTATGCGATGGTGGAAGCGCAAGGACTCCGCATTTCA
>JGI25130J35507_1000687_pt1 | contig 10825 bp, 11 predicted proteins | sample ETNvirnome_2_300_FD_35507 | JGI IMG/M metagenome (IMG submission 35507)
ACGAAGCTAGCAAAAAGCACTAATTCTTCCGAAGGAGCCGTAATGTATGTTACTCTTTCCCCTTGCTTTGAATGTGCTAAGCTTATTATACAATCAGAGATTTGCCGCGTGGTGTGCGGAGAAAAGTATAGGATTACTGATGGACTCGATCTTCTACGACAAGCAGGTGTTGTTGTAGAGTTTATTGACTAAAAATTAGTTTTTACTATAAGACTCACCAGGCATTCTTCCGCCATGAGTAGTTGCAATATCTAACTGTCTCGCCTTCCCAGAAGCACGAAATCTTCTTCTCAGCTTCCGGTTCGTAGGTTTGTTCTCTCTTGCAGCATCTTCCAATTCCTTTTGAGCCTTCTTCTTGTTCTTGGTTTCTTCATTCTGAAGCTCACCTTCGTGTTCTGTATGATCCTCTATGCCTAGGCCTTGCTTCTTTTTCTTTGCTGCTGTGTTCATTCTCAATGTGGCTTCTTTAGCATTTTTACGCAGAACTGAGAGCCGCTCTAGCAGCCTTCAATTTTGCTTGTTCCTCGCTAGATTCATCTTCCTCGGGAGTAGTATTTTCAAAAACACGGCGACAGTAATCTTCATTTACCATAGTCTCTGAATGAATTTGATAGGGGTTGTGTATAAAATTATTCATTTTCTTTTCCTTAAGGGGAGATCCTTCGTGTTTTTTGTTGTTCATTCGCAGTTCTCCTCTTCTGCGACGTAGGTCTGGAGTAGAGGGTCTTAATCGTGTCCTCTGTTTAAATGCTCTATCTCTATCAGGATTCATGGCACCAAATCTTCCTTCTCCGCGCGCGACGTCTTGGTTTTGAGTTCCTTCGAAGCCTCTTCTTCTTGCTACATCCCGACTCTGAGTACCTGTGAATCCACTTCTACGGGATACATCTTTTCCGATTGTAGTTCCGGGTTGTGCTCCAAAGGAGCGTAACCTATCTGTCTGACCTCCATATCTTTTTGCTGCTTGCTCTTTGACATGCATAAAGTGACGAGCAACAGAGGGAGATGGCCCTTTTCCTTTTTTGGGTTTCCATCCGTGTGCTACTGCCCTCATGAATTTTGCTTGTTTTTCGGTTCTAGCGGGCATTTGGTGTTCGAGGCATGTTTGGGGGAGAGATAGGAGGAGGGAGGTTAGTATCACTATTTGAGGTTTTTCCACATGGCAGCTGCTGCGACTTTTTTGCCAGATTCAGCGCTTCCATATTTTTTGGCAGCTTTGGCAGATACTTTCCCAAAGTTTTTCCCCTTCTTCCCGATATCTTTCCTGGCTTTAGCTTTTTTTACCGTGGCTTTCTTCTTCTTTTTTGAAAGACCAGCACTAGGCGCTTTAGCCTCATTCAATTGTTTTTTAAGAGCGGCGACGATAGTAGTTAGAGCTTCCTCAAGTCTGTCAACTCTTTCTTGGAGAGGGTTCTCATTAAGGTTAGTTTCAGGGGTTGTAACCATTTTGGAATCAGACAGCGTCTTTGGCATAGACCATTTGTTAGCGATATTGGAGGGAAGCCCAGTGTTGGCTGCTGGGGATGTACCAGGATCTTTGACGGCTTCATGGCTCCATGTATTGTTATGGGGACCGGCGTTTGAAGCTGCGGCAGCATTTTCTTGATTACCTGTAACTTTTGGCTCTTGTGCGTTACCCGCTGCCGGAGCAGCTGTGAACTTGCCTTGAGTAGCAGATGCCAATTCTCTGGACTGTTTTTCGTTTTCCGCAGGGTTAAACCCTAGGTTACTTTGCTTACCGTAACCTTTAAAAAGATTTTCGTTAAGATTTGTGACAAATTCGTGAGATACTTCTTTCATAATGGAATATTTCCTATTTTATATACACAAGAAATAAGGTTTTAGCATTAGATATTTATAACAATGCTCGGAAAAGAAGAATTAAAACATTTCGGACAGGACAAAATCATTGGTTTATTTGGAGACAAGAGGTTTCCTTTTAAAACGGGGCCCAAGTGTGCAACAGCAAGAAGAGAAGGACTATCGCATGTAAAGAGTCTCTTGTCGCAGATGAACCCTAAAAAAGTGTATCTTATACCTCATAGAGGATTTGATGAGCTTGCCATCCCTCTTCTCTCTTTTCTGGAAATACCTTACGTCATTGTTAACCCTTATAAAGGTTATTTTGACAAGATTGAGTCCTCAAGCAAGGTTAGACTTTTAGTGGCCTTGGAAAACAGCAAAGCTGTGATAACCATCGGAGAGCGCCCTAAGAGTGCACTAGAGCACGAAAAAAGTTATGAAGAGGCTATAGATTTTATCTATAATATGTCAGACGTCATTGTGTGTGTTACTGCAGGAAATGTTAGTAAACCGTTGAAACACATACAAGAAAATTACCAAAAAGAAGACAAACTTATAATTTTAAACTTTATAGATGAGAATAGTGATTAAGAAACAGCCAGAGGAAGATGATCGCTAAAAGCAACGGCGAAGGCTTTTCTATTTTCGTGCCATGAATCTCGTCCAGCAAGCTCTCCAATGGATTCGTGTACAAGTTGAATTGGGACAGTATAGTTTTTCTTTCCTTTCACCGTAGTTTGAGCTGTGTAATAAATGTCATAAAAATCCCACATCCCATTGAATACTTCGGGTTTTTTCAGATTTATAGAGTATAGTGTAGATCCTTTAGCGCATAAAAATAAGCCATCAAGAACTGCTACTCTGCCGTAGGGACCGTACCAGTTTCCAAACATTTTTTCTGTTTTCTTTCCATGAAGTACAAAACCAGATAGAGGGTTCAGGTATTCAGTTTTCTTATTTAAGTCTTCCCACCACACGCAAGAATTCTTTAAAAGCTTAGTTCCGGCTACTCCCACAAACCCAGTGTCAGGTTTTTCTAGTTTTTCGTCGATAAAATAATTGAAGTCTTTTGGATTTGTTAAAATTTCTATATCATCATGACAGAAGATTACGTAGTCTTCCGCGTTTATCTTAAAAGATTCCATCCCCGTGCGGAATGCTTCAAATATTGAAGAATACTTACTAAGTACCACAACTTCCCAACCAGCTGATTTAAGGAAAGAATAGATAGGTTCTGGCTGTGTAATTTCTCTGGTAGGAATAAATGCAACTTTTTTCATTTTCTATATACTTTACAGGGCTATAATTAATTATTCATGGATTTAACAAGAGAGAAGATTACCGAAGAGATACAGAAGTGTTCTATGGATCCAGTCTATTTCATCAGAAATTATATTAACATTGAGCATCCTATTAAAGGTATAGTTCCCTTTGATTTGTACAGATTTCAGGAAAGAATTGTAAGGGAAGTCTTAGATAACAGGTTTAACATAATTAGAAAATTTAGGCAGGCGGGAATTACAACGATTTGTGCTGCATATTCTCTATGGTCTATAATATTTAAAAATAACCATCATGTCATGGTGGTTTCAATTGGAGACAGAGAATCTACGGCATTTTTGAGGAGAGTTGTCATGATGTATGATGACCTTCCAAAATGGTTAGCGCCTGCAATAAAGGAAAAAAACAAACACTCTCTACACCTCAGCACGGATAGTAGGGTGAGGTCTCAACCTGCTGGAGCTGGTCGTGGCGAATCTGTATCCCATTTGATGGTAGATGAGGCTGCATTTATTGACAAAATGAGAGAATTTTGGGCAGCGATCTACCCTACAATCTCTACTGGTGGAAAGGCAACGTTGATTTCTACTGTAAATGGAATGTCCAATTTGTACTATGAAATATACAAAGACGCCGACCTAAAGAAAAACTCTTTTAATGTTATTGACCTGAACTGGAGAGAGCACCCGGAGTATACAAAAGAATGGTCCGAAGAGCATCGTCCAATTATAGGTGAGCGCATGTGGCTACAAGAGTACGAATGCGAATTCCTAGGAACTGGAGATACATTTATTGACCGGCACACACTTGCTAGGCTTAACGAAAATATTCAAGAGGAGTATAGGTTATCCTATTCTAATCGTATGAGAGTGTTTAAAGACCCGGATCCATACTATACCTATGTCATTGGAGTTGACGCTTCTTATGGGAGAGACAGGGATCACTCGGCTTTCCACATAATAAACACGTATACAGGGGAACAGGTCGCCGAGTTCTATTCTAACAGGACGCCTCTTAGCGATTTTGCTAAGATAGTTGCCGCAGAAGGAAACAGATACAACACTGCTCACGTGGTAGTTGAGAGAAACGGTCTAGGAATACCCCTCATACAAGAGTTATTTGATGATTTAGAATATGAAAACCTTTGGATGGATGAAAAAGGAGAATTTGGTATTCAAATTACCCAGAAAGTGAGAGAAGGGGTTTTGGCATCTTTAGAAGAGTTCCTAAGATCTTCTAAAATTAGGATTAATTCAGAGAGGACGGTAGGCGAGCTTTTAACTTTCATCATAACAGAAACTGGAAAGGTTGAAGCTGATGAAGGGTACAACGATGATTTGGTTATGAGTTTAGCGTTAGCTTGCTATTGCTCTGACGAGATCGTAAACAATTCTCCGGTAATTGATATCGACCATAAAAAATATGGAAACAAAGAACAAGAACTTCAAGAGAAATTCAAAGTTCCTATTCATATTACAAAGAACGGAGATAAATATAAAGAGGACATCTCGTGGGTGATAAAATAGAAGACAATATAAATGAATCCTATACTGATTTCTCCAATCCAAGGGGAAACGTAGCAGGACAACCGATATCTCGCTTATCAGCGTGGTTTAACAAATTCTTTGGTACTCCAAGAGGAAGACCAACTGAGAAAGGNGGCAGACTAGCTGGTGACACCTTAAAGACCGATGATACCTTTGGTGGTGTCCCAGGATTTGGGGTTTCTAGAGGGGTCGCAAAAATACCTGCTGTCGAGTACGACAGAAAGCGCAGATATAAGGAATATGAGAAGATGGATGATTATCCTGAAATCGGCGCAGCTCTTGATATTTATTCAGATGACTCAACCCAAAAAAACATTACGGGTAAGATATTTGAAATAGAAAGTGATAATACTACCGTAAAAGCTGAAGTCGAAAGGTTTTTTGAGCATATTCGAATGCGTGAGTTTATTTGGGATGTCGTACGGAATGTATGCAAATATGGAGATTGTTTTATTGAAAATATTATAGACTTGAACAACTCTAAAGCTGGTATCCAACGAGTTAAAGTTTTAAATCCCAATTTCATCTTTAGAATTGAGAACAAGTACGGGTATTTGAAGGAATTTTTACAGGAGGTTCCGGATTCTAATGCGTCCTTTGACTCTGCGCAGCTAGAAGGGGGTGGAGGTACTGGCAAGTTTATGAAGCTTAGTAAGGAGCAAATTGTACATTTCCGCATTCACACGTCTGACCCAAATTTTTACCCCTACGGTAAATCCATCCTCCAGCCCGGCATTCGGGCGTGGAAATCATTGGTGATTATGGAAGATGCTATGCTAATCTATAGATTGGCTAGAGCTCCCGAAAGACGAGTTTTTTACGTCGATATTGGAAATATGCCTACTTCCAAGGCTGAAACTTATATGGAAAGGCTTAAGGCGAAGTTCAGAAAGGAAAAGTTCTGGGATAGCACTACAGGGACAATTAATGAAAGATATAATCCAATGGCTCCAGAAGAGGATTTCTTTGTTCCCACCCGCACCAATAGTAATACAAAGATTGAAACTTTGCCAGGAGCACAAAACCTCGGAGAAACTGACGACGTTAAGTACTTTAGAGATAAGCTATTAGCTGCGCTTAAGGTGCCCAAAGATTATATTGTAGAAAAGGATAACACCCCAGAAAGGAAAGCTAACCTATCTCAACTCGATGTCAAATTCGCAAGAGCAGTAACTAGAATCCAACGAGAGATAGAAATTGGGTTGAATAACCTCGTTAGAAGACATCTNAAGTTGAAGAATTTCCCAGAGCATGTAATTAAGGAAATAGAGGTAGCACTTTGTTCCCCTTCTGACATGTTTGAAAAGAGACGCTTGGAGCTTGATGAACAAAAAACAAGAGTTGTACAAGCTGTTAAAGGTTTGCAATTATTCTCTGATGACCATCTGTACAAAACTTATTACCAAATGGGTGAAAGCGAAATTGAAAATATGAAGTCTGAGGTCAAGGAAATGTTAGACGCTGAACAAGAGATGATGCAACAGGACCCAGGAGCCATAGGAGCGGCTCCTATGCAAGGAGGACCTCCTATGGGACCACCAACACCGGAAGAAGAAGGTGCGCCTCCTGGAGCTGCGGAAGCTGCAGGAGACGAGACTATAGAGGCTGAGGCACCTAATGCCCAAGCCAAGGTATAATGAAACTTTTGTAAAAGAAAACAAACACACTAGAGTATATAAAATAGGATTATCGTTATGTTATTAGAGAAACGAAATAGGGATCTTACGAACTTACACAAAGCTGCTGATTATCTCAGCAGGTCTTTGCGAGAAAATCTTAGAATTTTTTCTGTCGATTCTGCCAACAAATCTGTGCAGTTTATCTCCGAAAAAAATTCAATGGTTTCATGTAATTACGAAGTTAAAGACGCAAAGCTTTTATTGACTAATTTTGATATACAATCTGTAGAGGATTTTGTGTCCCCTGAAAGGGTGGAAGAAACTATATCTAATTCAATAGACTCTTTTGTCGGTTCTTTGAGAGAAGACCGGTACGACAAAGCAGACGTCTCTTTTGACGACTTAATTGCTCTTTTTGAGGACCGTAATACCACTAAAGGGTTGAAAACGAAAATTGAAAAATTTGTTGGCCCTATGATCGGGAAGACGGAAATTGTTGAGTCTAAAGAGTTTAAGAAACTAGAGGAAATCAAACCTTTAGTTATCAACTTTTTGAGAGAGAATCAGAAACTGATTATGGAGAATTCTGATATGCTCAACAGTGCAAAAATAAGTAACGCAATAAATAAGGCTTTTTCCCTTGAAAGGAGTTCTTATAAAACCCTAAACGAAACTGATCGTTTCNTTGTGGATTTGTGTGATGGGCAATCTCTGTATGAGATGGTTTGCCATCAGGAACTTATTAGCCAGGAGTTGTTGGAAGCTAAAAAATCTTTCTCTAATGTTTGGATTTCCAACAGCAAAGTACAAAATCTTGCATCTATGATATACGCAAAGAAAGATGCTATTATAGAATCTCTCGCTGAAGTGATCGAAGATGTCCCATACTTTGCATTTGCCCCTAAGAATGAGATTCAGGAGATTCTGACCTCAATTTATGAGATTAACTCTAATGATATCATCTCTAAGAAGGACGTAAGAGAATANACAAAAACACTATTCGAAGGNAAAAAACCTGCGAAAGAAGCAATCACCAACGCATTGAACGAAACTTATGGTATTAACGTTACCAATCTTAAGTTCGTCCCAACTTTCAGCAATCTCGCTAAGACGCAGTCTGTATTCTTTGAAGTACTTTCTCTTTTGAGCAAGGATGAAGGTGTTGTCCATGACGTGTCTAAGGACTTTTCACGGGTAATCTCAAAAAAGGGTGGCGTAGAAACTTTGGAAGTTAATGACTACATTCACAGTTGTCTCGCCGAAAGNGGTATTGACCTTGTAAAGGAAAGCCTTTTGATGAATTACATCAATGTGCCTCAACTGACAAAAGACCTCGCAGCACTNAAAACCCTCCTAGGTGGGGGTGACGCTGGTGTTGACGTTGCGGGAACCGAGATGGATTACGACGGAGAGCCTTCCCCNCTAGAGGTAGAAGGTGAAGAAGACATCGAGGGAGAGGGAGAAGGGATGGATGGCCCCGACGAGGAGTTTCCAGTAACTGACAAAGACGCCCAGGCTGGTCCTGGAGAAGAATCTGAGGTAGAAGTTGACGACGAAGAACCCTTTGAGGGAGAAAACGGTGAAGATCAACCAGGGGAGGAGTTTGGTAACGGGGAAGCCCAGCCGGAAGAGAAGTTCGGTAACGGCGGAGAAGAAGCTCCAGTAGGCGATGATTCTACCGAAGCAGGTGGAACTGGCTCAGAAGAGCGACACGCTGACGCTGCCAAGTTAGTCTCAGACTTAGAAGCTCTAGTCAAAGGAATGGGCGTCAACAGTGAAGAAGACGTCGAAGACGAAGAACAGTACGGGGCTTAGTCTAAAATATAACCTTGCTTGACCCACCGGAGAAGGTATCCCTGGTGTCGGTCCTTCATTCCAAGTAGCTCAAGTAACACTGTCTCGAGCTCTTTGACTGAGTCCTCGGTTATGGAGTCTTTACTTTGGAGATTGGTTAGTCGGGAAACGATAATTTTTAAAGCTTCCTTGTCAGTGTCGGATAGACTGTTTATCTTCTTTTCTTTATTTTTCTTTGTTTCCATGGATCGTTACGTCAAAGTTTAGGGATTTGTAGGCTTTTATTCTGGATACTGAATGCTTATCCAGGTAAGGGGCTTTATCCAAGAAATCATAAATATAGACTTGATCTTTTTTACCATGCTTTCTCAGTGTTCTTCCCAGTGCTTGTATAGTAGCTATTTCACTCTTCAACCCTCTCGCGTTGATTAAGTGAGTTAACTCTGGTATATCTACACCGGTCTGAAATATAATAGTCCCTATAATGAAAGAAGGTCCTTCCTCTTTTATAAACTTTTCTAATATTTCTTCTCTTTCGAGGAGGCCATCCTTTCCCTCTAGCTTGTATGCATTTGGAATAAGACTCTGTAGAATTTTTGCGTGTTCTAGATTTTTGGTGAGTACAAGGACCTTAGCCCCCTTCGAAGAAATATTTTTACATATTTTTGCGACAAAATCGTTTCTCCTCGTGTTCTTTATAATATAGGACTCATATATCTCTGAGTAAGACATGCCTCTATATTTCTCTGAATCTTCATCATCTGGTAACGTTATTACTTCAATGGAAGGTGGGGTTAAATACCCTTCAGTTACTAGATCCTCAGCCGTAACAAACTCTATTTGCTTTCCAAGGAAAGACCCTAAAGATAGTTTGGAAAACTTATCAGTGGGGGGAGTTGCGGACATTCCTATTCGTATACAAGCATTAGGAAATGATTTTAATACTTTTGAAGCTACCTTTCCTTTGGAAAATTCATGTATTTCATCAAAAACTATGAATTCTGAAGATGTTAAATGTGAGTCGATAACCTTGTCGATTGATTGAATCGTGCACAGAGTGATGGGTTTTATGTCTACTCCATCCCCAAAAGCTACTCCACACTCTATTCCGTGTTCCGTTAAAAACTTATAAGTCTGGTATAGGAGCTGTTTCTTGTTGAAGAATATAAGTCCGGTGTACCCTCGTAAAGCATTCAGTATAGATGCTAGTATTATTGTTTTACCTGATCCAGTAGGCGCTTTTATAACGCAAGATTTTAAATTTAAAGCCTGCTTTATTAGCAATTTCTGATAATCCCTAAGGTCTATCCCTTCTACACAAGAAGAATCATAAACTACCTCTGTCCTCTTATCGCGTACAGAGTATTCTAACCCTAGATACTCCAGATCCTCAGTTATAGCGGGGAGTAGCCCTGTTCCAAACTTTCCAGTCTTAGCNTTAAAAAACTTTTTGAAACCGTCCCAGTGCCCTCTCCTGTATGAGGATGTAAATTCATATCCAGGAGATCTAGCCCTATATTTTTTTTCTAAGGCTTTTTTTAGTTTTAAATCGTTTGTTTTTAAAACTGAATAAATATTTGAAACAAATAGTTCCATAATTTGTTGATTAGTACTATTATAGTTACAAACTTAACTTTTTGTCATGTCAGAACCCGAAAAATCCATTATAGACCTAGCTAGAGGGCCAGGGGCCCAAAAAGAGAGTGCTCCAGAAGTAGCTCCCCGACCTCAAATGAGAAGAGATGAGGCTACTGGAGCTTCCAACATCAAGGACGCTCTTTCTCAACTACTAAAAAAGGTTGAAAGCAAAAAGGGATGGGTATCTATAAATCTGCCGTCTAGAGGTGTATTTAATGAAGGTATTAAAGAGGTGAAGATAAGACCTTTCACCTATGAAGATGAAAGAATTTTGAGATCCGTGACACGTGTAAATGAAGGGATTAAAGCGGTTAGTACTCTCATGGAGAGATGTATAGAAGGAATTTCGTACAGTGATCTTTCCCTGTACGACAAACATTACCTACTTTTTAAACTTAGAGAAATTTCATACGGTAATGAATATCCAGTCGGGATTGAATGTCAGCATTGCGGAGAAGAGAACTCTCTTGNAATTGAGTTAGACCAACTTAAAGTGGATTACGCGAATGAAGGTATGGAATACCCTACTCCTGTAGTTTTGCCTGACTCCGAAGTAACTGCTTACATCAACTGTCCTAGGGCTAAGGATGAGGGACTTCTTAATAATCCTGCAGCGCTTACTGATAGTTTGTGGAAGTTNATAGAAAGGNTAGAATCCCACTCTGATAGAGGAATTATTCAGGGATTTTTAACGAAAACTACGGCTAAGGATATTGCTGTAGTAAGACAGTCAATCTTTTCTAGAAAAATAGGATTGCAAACAGACGTCAGATTTATATGCAAACATTGCAACGCTGACGAAGTTATGAACCTTCCTATTAATGAAAATTTTTTTTCAGTGAGCTAGAAGAGCGTCACAAAGCTGACGCAGGGGACCACGAAGCATACCTTCTAGCTCATAGATGCGGCTTCACTTTCCATGACGTCCTTTCCATGACTTTGATCGAAAGAAAGAAATTTATTGAGATGAGGGTGGAGGAGTCCCAGAAGGAAGAAGAAGCCATGAAAAGCTCCAAGAAGTAGAGTATATAAGATGAGTTAATATGGCACTCCTAAATGATATTACTGTAATTCCTAGATGGGAAAGACCGTCCCCTACGGATGATGTCTACCTAGAAATGTTCTATATGAAAGGGGGTACCC
>JGI25130J35507_1000701_pt1 | contig 10688 bp, 12 predicted proteins | sample ETNvirnome_2_300_FD_35507 | JGI IMG/M metagenome (IMG submission 35507)
TACTCGAACTCCGAGCTCTTTGGTCTGAAGTTACCATCCTCGATGCGGCACGAGCTGTCTTCCCACCAGTTGAAGAACAGCGGATGAAAGCGACCCTTGCCCTCGAGCGCTGAGTGCCACATCTGCTCGTGATGACTACCAGCCCGCCCAGGTGTGCTCTCCAAGACGACCTTGGCATTCGGTCGCTTGTTCATGGTCGGGAAGATGTTGATGGCGGCTTTGCGCTGCCACTTCGACTCACCAAACTCTGTGATGACCAGGCGGTCGATGCTGCGACCGATTGCTGGGCTGCGCCCACCTGTGGTCAGAATCTTGATGTTCCCACCATGGCAGAAGTGAATCTGGGTCGCACCCGCTCTGCGATTGGGCGCCAATGGCATCCGCACGTCTTCAGGTAGGCTGTGGTAGGCGAACAAGATGCGCTCGAAGACATCTTCGGCAGTGCCTTGGCGCTCAGCAATCAACAGTCCCTTCACCCCAGACAGGTACATGCAGTCTCTCAGCAACAGCATCACTGCAATGGTGGTGACCTTGGCCTGTCTGAACTTGTTGATGATGAGCCAGTTGTGGCTGTCGTAGGCTTCGCAAATGGCCATCTGCGTGGGTGTTGGGCTCATGTACCCAGCAGACTCGTCCTCTCTGACGATGCGGCACATCGACGGGAAGGCAGTGGGTGTCGACAGCAATGCCTGCACCTTGACCATGTTCAGACCAGGCGCATGCGCGAGCTTGGCGCCACCCGGCGCAGATGTCGGCTGTTGGCTTTTCGCCTCCATGACTGGATGGTAACATGACACCCGATAGGTCAGCTTTGCGTTAAACACCGCAGGGAGGTTGTAATGGCTGAAGATACGACCAGAGCGGCCACGAAGGTGGAGAAGCCGCGAGCTGAGACGAAGCCGACCGGCATCAATGACGCGCAGAGGCGCGTGTTGAGTATGCTCAACCTGCGTGAGATACTCGCGAAGCTGGGCAAGGGCTGACGTGGCCATCGGCACGGACATCCAGAACACCACACGGTCAGACCTGCGTGGTGCGAAGCAGAAGCGCCGCGCGAAGATCAAGAAGACGGTGAAGGCGATGGGTGGCACATACAAGATCCCAAAGGTCAAGAAGCCAAAGGGAAAGTACTGATGGCCAAGGAGAAGCTGTCGTCACCTCAGAACGACAAGGCCTCGGCCTGCATCAAGAAGTACGACAAGGAGATGTCGAACCGGCGCCAGCTGATCGCGAAGTGTTTGCAGATGGCTCGGCAGAATCGGCTGACGAAAGGTGGCAGCTACATCCCGGTGAAGAAGCAGTAACGCGACGGCATTGCCGTCTCGGTATCTTGCCATCTTGGCGTTGCAATCTCCGCTCGGATGATGTAGACCTGAATCAGCACCCTCGTGTGATGGTCGGGTAGCCCTCGTGGTCCGACAGATTTCCCAGGCGGGCAGGCGTAGCACTCAATCGTTCACTTTTCTGGGGCACGGACCCCGCAGCTACGCCTCTGTCCGCAGCCCCGAGGGATTCACACAATGGCCATCTCAACTGAAGTTCTGAACACGACCTTCAGCGACCTACGTGGGCCCCTGGTCAACTCGTTCATCCGCAGCAATGAGCTGTGGGAGGCCCTCGATAAGAAGGCCCGCATGCCGATGGAGGGTGGTTCGCTCATCGAGCGCTCCTTCACAGGCGGTGCGCCAGCTCGCGGTGTCGGCATCTACGTCGGCGACGAGCTCCTGAACATGACCAGGAAGCAACAGACGAAGCGCTTCAAGGTGGAGCCGCATCGTCTCGTGGTCGCTATCAACATCCCCAAGAAGGAGCTGAACTACAACAGCGGCAAGCTGGCTGTGATTCGACTCATCGAGGAATATCCGAAGACCGTGATGGAAGGCGCAATGGCCGACATCAACAAGTATTTGTTGACCGGTGTCAGTCGCGGAATCACGTTCCAGACCTCGGAGCTTCTCGGCCTGATGCAGCTCAACGGGCAGAAGACAGCAGGTATCGGAACGGGTGTGGGTACGGGTCTGATGGACTTCGCGGCACCAGCCTCGCAGTCGGCTACGGTCCAGAATGTGGCGAAGAGCAGCAGCTACTTCCACTTCAACAACTACGCCGACATCGGAACCTTCGCGACCAACGGCATGCAGCAGCTGCGCAAGGTCTATCGACAGTGCGCGCACTACGCAGGCGGCATGGGCAAGGGGCCTGACCTCATCGTCATGGGCGATGATGTCTACGCCAACTTCGAGAATGACCGCGCCTCGAATGTCCGAGTGACTGTGCTCGAGGACAAGCAGGACAAGACGAACCTGCTCGGTCTCGACCTCGGTGTCGGCAAGGTCTATCCGTCGCTCGACTTGGACAAGAGTGACTTTACAACTCCCGCAGACAACGATGTTTCATACTTCCTCAACACCGACTACATTGAGATGCCAACTCACGAGGCACCGACCATCAGCGAGTTCAAGGAACGCGTTGGTGACCAGGACGTCGTGACGGCGGTTTTCTCAATGCAGTTCAACATGATCTGCACCAAGACTCCAGCCCAGGGCGTTGTCTCTGGCGGCGACACGTAGGAGCTCATCATGGCAGCAAGAGTAAAAGCAGAAGCGTTGAGTACGACGTACACCACAGCGCAATACGCGCTTGGGACTGAGTTTGTAGAGCATCCAGATGAGGTTGCCGCCAATCTCACAGGTGTCAGTGCTACCTTCACCTCTTCCAACTGGTTGGGTACGGGACCGCGCACTTGGGTCTTCGTCCGTGCGGCGGAAGCCGTGGCTGCGGGTGTACTCTGTGAGTTCGACTCCAACACATATACAACTGCGTACAGCGTTGAGCCCTGCGACGAGGACGCGAAGGCGCTTCACCAGCTTGCGGGTGTTGCCGATCACGCCATCGCCGCAGCTTCATATGGATGGATCATCAAGAAGGGTTGTTGTGTGTGCCTCGCCTCCGCGGGTACAGCCATCGGTCATGCGCTTGACTCTGACGGGTCATCGGGCACCGAAGGCTCTGTGGACACAGCAGCTGGCGCAACGATCTCCATCGGAGTCGCTCTGGAGGCGGTGAGCGCCGTCGTGACGAACTACGCGCAGATTCGGATCAGTCTGCCTTAGACATCACGTCGTGATAGACTGAGCGCCAAGGCTTCTTCGGAGGTTTTGGCGCTCTCTGCTTGGAGGATACGTGGACGTTTCACTCGGCGCACTGCGCGAACGGCTACTCAACTTCAGGTCCTGGGACAGCTCAGGTGCGACATTCGACAAGCGGCTGCGTGAGGCCGTCAACGTCGCCCTGGAACGCTTGGCGGGTGATGTGCCTGAGGCGTTGGTGCCTGACGAAGAGCACGTGTCGATCTACAACGATGCCATTGGGTCCGGTACCGATGTGACCACCACGACGACGGCGCGAGTCAAGGTGGTCAGCACAGATGCTCGTGTGCTGCAGTTTACCGACAGCGCAGGGGCAGACTTTCCAGTATCACCCTTGTGGACGCCAAAGACCAACGGCACCTGGGATGGGCTGATGCACCTGGAGATCAAGGACGCGGGTGGAACCTGGTATCGACGCCAGAGCCGCGAATGGTGGTCTGTGCTGTCGCCAAATGCACTAGACTATCAGTACTTCGTCTCTCTCGACCGTCCGTGGCAGAACACCACTGACACGCTGATGGACTTCCGCATTCACCAGCCAGAGTTCTTCGTCCGAGACGATGTGATGCGAATCCTCGAGCCAGCTCGCATCTGGGATGAGACACGTCGCCAAATCTGGGCCATCGACACTGGTGGAGCTCATCGCCAAGACATGGTCGACTTCCGTGGCGAGACATCGGGTCGACCCTATCGCATGTGGCGAGGTCGACACTTTCAGCTACAACCGCCTCGTGCTGCGCCAACGACCTCGATAGCCAAAGGCCAAGGGGGCTGGGCCGGTCCGGTGCAAGAGGGTGAGTTCACCTTCTGCTACACCTACGTGTGGGGTAAGCGGGGCCAAGAGTGGCAGGTTGCACCAGGTGGGATTCAAGACCCGGTCTGGGAGAGTGCGCCATCACCTGTCAGCAAGGTGTTTACCCATGACGGCTTGGCGGCTGCTGGTCAGTCAGTCGTAATCCAGGCAGTCAACATCGATGCGATGACCAACTTCGATGTACTGGGTACGGTGCGGGAGACGTACTCAGGGCTGCGCATTCGCTTCTACGTGGCGAGAAGCGACATTCGTACCAGTGGTGCAGGTGAGTACAACAACGTCGAGAAGGCCAACATCTTCTACCTGTTGGCTGAAGTCGAACCTGCCAGTTTGACATCGGGAGACCAGACCACCTATGAGTGGACTGGTGCGCGCATCCCTGACTACTACAGGCCGCTGAAGCACAGCACAGGCTACTACGCCTACAAGGTCTACCCGCACCAGGACGCGGACTACGAGCTGGACATGCGGGTGCTCAGGCTACCTCGCAAGTTCGTCCACGACCAAGACACAGCTCCGATTCAGCGCGATGCCGTGCCGACTCTCATCGAGCTGTCGCTCTACTACCTGAGTCTCATGGACGGGGTGGACCAGACCAGCGCACAGCAACATCTCAATCGGTACGAGGAGCTGGCGCGCAGATTCCGCTTGCGGTACGCGAATCCTGGCCGAGCTGTAGAGCCGGTACCCATCGGTGGCCACAGGCCCTATGGGCGCTTTGGTACCTTCGCCAATGAATGACGGGCCATGACTCCGTGTTAAGCTGAGTCTGCCCAAGGAGCCAAAATGCCCACGACTGTACTCCCTCGACCCCAGCTCGGCGACCACATGGAACGCCAGAACCTCAATGGCCGACATGAAGAGGCCGTTGTCATCTCCATCATCAACAACAGTGAAGATGGGTCGTACTGGCAAGCAATCATGTTCACCAAGAATGGGACCGAGTTCGTCAGCTCTGACAAGGAGCACCGCGGCGTTCATGACTGGAGACCAAAGGGTTGGGTGTTCGACAAGCAGGATCACTGCTGGACGCCACCTGGTCACCGATGGGACTCAACGAAGAACCGGTTTGTCCAAGTCCGAAAGTCGAAGGCAGCGAAGGCGAGCTCGGCCGAGGCCGCTGCGACGGCATAGATGCCGGGGCGCAGGCACAGAGTCAGCAAGTTTGGTCAGGTAATCTCAACGAGATTGCCTGATGCGACTTACCAACTCGTTGCGACAGCCCCGACATCCGGCACCCTCGTCTCGACGGCTGCGGTTACCGCTGCGAAGTCTCGCCGCGTGTTCGGCTCGGTCATTCTTGCTGCGACAGTGTCCAATCTGGCTCAGATCACCATCAGCATCGAGACCGGTACGGCTACTGGTGTGTACTCGGCTGCGCAGATCCTGTCGATCCCCGCTGGAATCAGCGGTTCATTCAAGCTACCATTCTGCTTTGAGGTAGCTGCTGGGCGCCGGTACAAGTTCGTCAAGGGTGCCGCCTCGAGCGTGACAGAGACCATCGACAAGTACTCATACATCGAATGGTAGTGGAGCTGATACATGGCGGGCCCGAAAGACCAGCAGCTGATGGCCCTCGTCATTCCACCGGGGGAGGCGCAGAAGATCTACTCCCCCGCCATGCTGGCATTCGAGGTCCGAAACTTCGAGACGACACCTGAAGGCACGCTGAAGTCAGTCCTTGGTCCGACTCTCTATGAGCCACCGCGAGATGATCCGGTCAGCTTGAACAATCCTCATGGCATCTTCCACGCTGGCCTGGTGGGTGGTCTCGTCGACACATTGCTTGTTCGTGGGGGCGCAAAGCTGTATCGGCATGCTGGGTGGGGCCGCCGCTGGGATGTACTCGAAACCGGCCTCGACAACGATGAGAGGCCTCGGTACCCAGACCAGTTCGTGGTCTTGGGTGACAAGATCATCTGGACCAATGGTGTCGATCAAGCTCGGGTCATCACGCACGATGGCATGATTACCCCACTTGGGTTCGACTCAGTACCTGGAGCTCCAGTCGCAGAGGGCCCAGAGCAGCCTTCTGGCGACGAGACGACAACCAACCTCCCCAACTCCCTGGGGTACTCGTGGCCAGGCCGTCTCGGAACCGTGGGTGATGTACTCGATGGGCAGACAGGCTCTGTTCTCGATGGGTCCTGGTACTACTACGTGCAGTGGGAGGACGTACACGGCAACAGGTCGGCCCTCTCGATACCATCCAATGCCATTCGCATCAGGACGATGCAGGCGCAGATCGGATTCGGGTCGCTCACCGCTGAGCTGTCTGATCTCTTGAAGCATGGGCTCATCCGAATCACAGGCGATGCGCCTGATCATGCTGTGGCATTCGTGCTGCATCGCACGGCGGATGTCACCAAGGCAGGCCCAGCTCCCAGGCTACTGACGCGGTTTGCTGGTAAGACGATGGCGCCCTTTCCAGATGGTCTTGGAGACGCAGACCTGGGACCTGAGACGACGTCGACAGTAGCCACCCCCGTGTTTCGCGTCATGTGCACCCATCAAGGCTGCCTGGTCATCGGCAACCTGATTGATGACCCAGCCATTGTGCGTCGAAGCGAGCCTGGGTTCCCTGGTACCTGGCCATCGACCCAGTGGGTCTACCCAGACAGTGGTGGTGCAGAGGTCACAGCTCTGACATCACACGGTGGCCTCCTACTCGCGTTCACTGAGACCAGTGTGTACTCGCTGCAGAACTTTGGGGTGCCGGTGCCATTGGCTCAGGGCATCGGCTGTGTCGCTCCTCGGTCGATTCAGTCTCTACCTGATGGCACCCTCATCTGGCTCAGCCGCGATGGCTTCTACGGCATGCGAGGGGGTCAGATTCAGTATCTGAGCGCCGAGATCCACAGAACCGTCCGCAACCAGATCAACCGCAGTCGATTGCGCTCTGCGGTCTCGACCTACAACCCGCACAGCAAGGAGTACATGTGTGCCTTGGCGCCCGCGGGTGAGCGCGGTAACAAGCTGATTTTGACCTATGACGGCTCGGCCTGGAAGCGGCAGACCCTCGGTATCAGCATCGCGGACATGTGCGTCACAGACGACTGGAGGCAGTATGTCTTGGCTGTGGCGGATGCGACTGATGGCGTCAAGGTCGAGCTCGCCGACGGCAGCACGACTAAGCTACCAGCAGCAAACTCGAGCGTGTATCTTCTCGGTCATGAGACCCGAAACGTCACACCACCCGACCGTGACATCATCTACAGATCTGGGTGGATACAAGCAGACGACGTAGGCATGATGCCGGTTCATGTACGGACGATGTACATCGGCCTACTCGACTCGTGGAATGGTGACTTCACGGTCAGCTTCTACCGCAACAACTCGTGGAAGGAGGTCATCAGCATGACTGATGTCAAGGCAGTGGGGCCTGATGATGGTTCGGGTGTCGTGGACGACATCGCGGGCAGCGCTGTGCTCGGCACCGCTAAGACCCACGACCCGCGCCTGTTCTGGCGCCAGGTGCCAGTCGGCCTCGAGAACGCTTATTCTTGGGCGTATCAGATCAAGTCGAAGCACCCAGCTCGGCTACACATTGCGGCGTTTGCCTTCGACATCTCAGTGGCGACACTCGGCCAGGTGCGCGGGCGTATTCCACAGCGGAGCGACACATGAGCTACCTGTTCCCAAAGCGTCGACTGGATGATGCAGATGTTCTCGACCCAGTCGAGCTCAATGAGGACACCGTACCTGCGGCAGAGGGCTACAGCGGTAGGCTGAACGCCCATAACTTCGATGAGGATGGCACCTACACCAGGGGAGAGGAGACCTACATCACGCCCCACTACGTCACTGTTGAGTCGGATCCTGACTTCGGTGATGCTGCAAGTGGATGGAAGCTGCCGTCTACCACGGACGCCAATGCCTTCACCATGAAGACCGACCTCGAGTGGCAGACTGTCAGCTCTCTGACCCAGACCATTACGACAGCTCAGGCTGTTCTCTGGATTACCGGCTGGCTCCAGTACATCTGGCATGAGTGGAGCAGCGCGACCCCCGGAGAGCACATCAGCGACAACGGATTAGTGCGAGGCAAGCTACCAGCGCGGATTCAGTTCGCTGTCCGCATCGATGGTCGCATCATCGAGTGGACCGTCACAGGCAAGCGGGATCCCTTCGAGAAGTCAATCATCCCCAACCGCTGGTCGAACGAGAAAGAGGTCTATAGCTCAGATAACGATCTCTACATACCTGGCCCTGGTGTGTACCGAGTATCGACGGCAGCGACACTGGGCCCGCCAGTCATGCCGATTCGGATCGGCTGCGCTATCCCCGTCAACCCCGGTAGCCACACGGTCGAGATCGTGTGTCGGCGCCTTGGGACCGAGCTGTATCGACCAGCTCTGCTGGAGGCAGACACGGCTCTCTCAGACTATGTCACCATTTACAGCCGGCGCTTGCTCATTCTCGAGGTGAAGTCATACCCACAAATGGTCGGGACTGGTGCATCTGTCGACGTGACTACATTCGCTCAAGAAGAGCCTGTAGGGGCGTCGACTCTTGGTACAGACCGCGTGGACAAGGTGCGCGATGCTTACAACGACATTGAGTCAGGTGCCTTGGCTCGTGGGGCTCTGAACCACAATCACCTACCATCAGCAACCCTGGATTGGGCACAGCGAGAGTTCATACCGGAGGACCAGCGCACCAATAACTACTATCCAGGTTTCACCGACACTACGGACATCACGGACGTTGCGATGAATGCCACCGGGTGGCTTTGTCTGCACAACGGCTCGACAACAGGTGCTACGCACCTGCTTCGGACCGACGCGACCCACCCAGATGCCTTCTACACCTCGGTAGAGAAGAACTTCGTCATCGTCAAAGCGAATGTCAGGTTCAGGCGGCTGTACAGGCCAGGGGACTCTCACGACGACTCGAGTGCCTTTGGTGCTTTCGCGCTGGGGTGGCAACGGACAGGGTATTCGCCGCAGATCATCAAGGAGACCATCTGCTTCGTGAACCACCACGCCAACTACTCGGAGTTCAAGTCATCAGCTGAAGGTGGTATCTACGAGAACATCGACATTCCGTTGTTCTACTGCATGGACAACACGGCAGCGGCAACAAGTGTTGATGTAGACTGGTTCGGCGTCTTCACCTCGACCATTGGTGACCCCTCGAACTCGACCATTCAACACGAGATCTGGTGGAATGAAGGCTACATCTCCGTTTTGTTGCTTCCAGCCTGACTGAGGTCTGACATGACAACGATCAACCCATCACTCACCTACACAGATGGTCATACGCTCGACACGGATGGCCACAACAAGAACATCTACACGACTGGGACGGGTGAGGGCATCTTGTCAGTGGCCAATGGCGGCCTCGACGACACCAACCTGGAGTCAGCGTTCGTGGTCGAAGAGAGTCATGTTGGTCCGGAAGAGGCTGTCCGAATCCGAGCTGACTGGAAGCTGGACACGACTGACTACCTCTCTGATGCCTTCGACAGCAAGGAAGCTGATCAGTCGTTCACGCCGGTTGCAGGCACAGCAGCTCGAATCTATCTCCCCTACTCACCGACGGTCGTGGTCTGGGAATGGACCATGTTCTTGACGTTCTGGCGTTGGCGCATCGAAACAGACGACGACACCATTGGTAAGCACGCGATCGGTCTTTTGGCTTACCACGTCGACCCGAGCGGTACAGAGACAGCTCTGATGCACACATACAGGACGCTGCCTGTCTCGGCCATTCTTGACCAGAGCGATGGGACGTTCAAGAACCGAGAAGCCAGAAACGGTCTCCTCTTCGACCAGACACACATACTGGGGTCACCAGACGCTGGCTGGCACGAGATTCATATCAGGTTGTGGATGAAGCGGTTTGAGCTGGAAGACGACCTTGCGCCCGGTCTTACAGTCGCTTCGACAACCATCAAGTACGACTCGAAGTTCTATCAACGGGCGTCATTTGGCATCTGCAACTCGCGGGTGATGGCTCTGCTCTAAGACACGATATACTCAATCACGGAGGTCAGCATGCTCGGCCCAATCGCAATCGGCGCACTTGTAGCGGGAGGCACGGCTGTGGCTAGCCTTGCTCCCCAGGCTGTGAGCGGCATAGTCGGTACCAAGTTCTCGAAGAAGCACGGGATCAAGGACTTCTACAAGGCGCAGGGCGAGATTCTCCGCAAGAAGCCGGAAGATGTGGAGGGCCTGGAGGCGTCAGAAAAGCAACGGCTTTTGGCAGGGGCTATAAGAGGCATCCAAGCAGGTGCGAAGGGCAGAGAGGCTGAGCTGAAGCGGCAAGAGGGCGCGATGGGATTCGGTCGATCTGGTGCTGCGGGAGAAGAAAGAACCGCAATGGCAGGAGAGCAGGCTGGTGCCATCGGTGGTGTGTCGACGGGCATAGAAGAGATCAGCGAGCAGAAGCGGCAGCAAGGAGCCAGAGATCTGAAGGCAGATCAAGCAGCCGCCTACGGCATCCTACAGTCCGAGCGGCTCAGGAAGATGGGACGGGCCGAGGAAGCGGCAGCACTGGCTGCGTCAGCGGTACAATCGGGTATCAGTGCTGGTGGCAAGGCGGCAGCTGGGGCGACAGGCAATGTCGGCCAAGCGATAGAAATGGGCGCAGCGCCTCCCGCTACAGGGTAATGAGGAGTTTTAGATGAGCCTGTACCTGGACTTGATGGACTCCAGTGGAGTCAAAGACCAATCTCGGAACTACTCCCAGGACGAGCGCAAGGAGATGTGGCGGGCGTGGTC
>JGI25130J35507_1000702_pt1 | contig 10688 bp, 9 predicted proteins | sample ETNvirnome_2_300_FD_35507 | JGI IMG/M metagenome (IMG submission 35507)
CCTAATCGAGATGAGTTAATTGCTTTATACGGTGAGTGCGAGTTCCGTCGCTGGTTAGCTGAATTACTCGATAACCCGAAAGACGCAGATACACATTTAGANGTACCAACCGAAGAAAATGAATTGCCNCAAGTGAGTGATGCTCATTACGAAACCATTCTTACTGAGCAACAACTTGATACGCTAGTTAAGCAGTTAAATGAGGCTGAGTTATTTGCCTTTGATACCGAAACAACCAGCCTTGATTACATGCAGGCACAATTAGTTGGTATGAGCTTTGCGGTTAAGGCCGGCGAAGCGGCGTATATTCCGGTTGCTCACGATTATCCCGATGCGCCAGAACAATTAACACTCGACACGGTAATGGCAAAAATTGGCCCAATTTTAGCCGACGAGCGCAAAGCGAAAGTGGGGCAAAACCTAAAATACGATAAAAGTGTACTGGCTAATGCTGGGTTTGAATTAAACGGTATAAAATACGACACGATGTTGGAGTCGTATGTATTTAATAGTGTGGGCAGTCGTCATGATATGGACTCGTTAGCACTTAAATACCTAGGGCATAAAAATATCAGTTTTGAAGAGATTGCTGGAAAAGGCAAAAAGCAGCTGACTTTTAATCAAATTGAACTTGAAAAAGCAGCGCCATATGCTGCTGAAGACGCTGATATTACATTACGCTTACACGAGGTGTTGTGGCCGAAGATTGAAGCTGATAGCCAACTTAAATCAGTATTTGAAGAGATTGAGTTACCGCTTGTCTCTGTACTTTCAGATATTGAGCGTACTGGTGTCGCGATTGACAGTACCATGTTAGCTGCCCATAGCCAGCGATTGGGTGAACGTTTACTCGAGCTTGAACAAGAAGCATATGACATGGCGGGNGAAAAGTTTAACTTAGGCTCACCTAAACAACTACAAGCAATTTTATTTGAGAAGCTTGAACTGCCAGTAATTAAAAAAACGCCAAAAGGGGCGCCATCTACAGCNGAAGAAGTATTGCAAGAGCTGGCGCATGATTATCCTTTNCCTAAAGTAATCATTGAGCATCGTGGTTTATCAAAGTTGAAATCAACTTACACAGATAAGCTGCCATTAATGGTGAATGAGCGTACCAAACGCGTACATACCTCGTATCATCAAGCGGTAACGGCAACAGGGCGTTTAAGTTCAACAGATCCTAATTTACAAAATATTCCGATCCGCTCGGAAGAAGGGCGTCGTATCCGTGAAGCATTTATTGCGGCTGCGGGCCATAAAATTGTGGCTGCCGATTACAGCCAAATTGAATTACGTATTATGGCGCATTTATCGCAAGATAAAGGCTTACTGACCGCCTTTGCCAATGGCTTAGACGTACACAGTGCAACAGCGGCAGAGGTCTTTGGTGTTAGTCTTGAGGACGTCACCAGCGATATGCGTCGTAAAGCGAAAGCTGTCAATTTTGGCTTAATTTACGGTATGTCGGCATTTGGTTTATCTCGTCAATTAGATGTGCCTCGCCACGAAGCACAGCACTATATTGATAAGTACTTTGAGCGTTTCCCAGGTGTACTTGAATACATGGAAACGACGCGTCAAAAAGCGGCGGATAAAGGGTATGTAGAAACCATTTTTGGTCGACGCTTACATTTACCAGAGATCAATGCGCGTAATGGCGCACGACGTAAAGCGGCAGAACGTGCTGCTATTAACGCGCCAATGCAAGGTACTGCCGCCGATATTATTAAAAAAGCAATGCTTAAAGTGCATCAGTGGGTAAATGCCCAAGCCGAAGGCGCAGTGAAGCTACTTATGCAAGTACACGATGAATTAGTGTTTGAAATTAAAGAAGAGTGTGTTGATGAGTTCAAAGCTGAAATCTGTAAGCTGATGTCAGAAGCTGCGACCCTTGATGTCCCCCTTATTGTTGAAGCAGACAGTGGGGATAACTGGCAGCAAGCTCACTAGTTTTGCTGATTTTATGCCGAATATCTTGCTTAATGCTGGGTATTCGGCAATGAGGATAACCTGCACATTAATACCGCCCATGTTTTAACCCGCCAAAACGTAAAACGAGCACTTTGAATCTTCACCACACAGTTATTTTGATCATACAAAGTGAGCGTGTGATCCATTAAAAATGACCTCTTATGCCAGTTGAACGATCACTTTTTTTGTAAACTTAAGGTTAACAAGAAAAGACAGTTTTAGAGTTTCGTTATATGTTTATCAATTAATGGTCTTTTGCTGCATATTTAATTTATTTTTAGGTGGGTATTTGCTAAAGTCCGCGCCGTCCTCATCCTGTAGGACATCCTGTTGATGATGCATCTGAAAAGATGCAACGTATTGATAGCTTCTCCCCAGTTTGCTATACCGGCTCACTCTTTATTGAGTGAGCCGTTTTTTCTTGTTCTTATCATACAATTCATTGCACAAATTAGCGCAGGTGATACCATCAAAGTGATTCTTAATTACTTTCGAAGGAATGCGTTATGTTTAAATCTTTGGCTATTACAGCCTTATCATTATCAAGTTTATTTGTTGCCCCATTGGCGAGTGCTAATTGGCAAGTTAATAATGAACAAAGCAATGTAAGCTTTGTTTCAATAAAGAAAAACGCAATCGCTGAAGCTCATCATTTTAAAAACGTATCAGGAACCTTAAACGAGCAAGGTCAATTTAAGTTAATGATCGACCTGACGTCTGTTGAAACGCTGATCCCCATCCGTAACGAGCGCATGACTAAGCTCCTGTTTGAAACAGCCCAGTTTCCTAATGCCGTATTAACAGCTGATTTAAGCCAAGCTTTATCAAAGCTCGTGCCTGGGCAGCATGTATTAAAAGGTCTTAAAGCTGAACTTGATTTTCATGGTAATAAGAAAGAACTAACACTTGATGTACTTGCTAATATGTCGCCAACGGGTGATGTAACTGTGTCATCGTTTACGCCCGTGATTATTAATGCTGCTGATTTTAAAGTGACTGAAGGTATTGCTGAATTACAAAAACTGGCTGGTTTACCGTCAATTGCTACTGCCGTTCCGGTTACATTTTCACTGACTCTTGATAAAGAAAAGTAATGCAGTCACTTGCTGAGCTAGAAACCGCACTTGCACAGCCAGACAAACCATTTGATAAGTGGCAACCGACCCATTGTGGTCAGTTGCCAATTAGCATTGATGTGCATGGCGTGTGGTTCTACGCGGGCAGTGAAATAAAACGAGAAGCGATGGTTAAGCTGTTTGCCTCTGTTATTTGCAAAGAAGCAGACAGCTATTATCTAAAAACGCCTGTCGAGAAAATGGCTATCACCGTGGCCGATGTGCCTTTTATTATCGTAGATTGGCGCTTTGAAGAAACAGAGCAAGGAAACGCGTTGTGTTGTATTGATAATTTACAGCGCACTTGGTTAGTCACTGCGTGTCAGCCACTGCAACTGCGTGAATTTGAAAACGTGACGGTACCATACCTTAAATTGCCGCATGGACTGGCTGCCAGAGTATCGAGGAATGTGTATTATCAGTGGGCTGAAATAGCCAGCTCTGATGAGGATGGCTATTTCATTGAGTCATTATCCAAGCACTACTACTTGGCTTAATAACTTAAGCGTCTGGTTGTTGATCCGATTCTGATTCCGACTCTGCTTCTTGCATTTCAATAGGCCCTAAGAACCATTCGTCTAGCTTTTTAGCAACTTCAGGTAAGCCTGTCCCTTTCAATGATGAAAAGGCATGAACTGTAATATCGCCCTCTAAGCTGCTTAGTTCACGACGAACTTGTAAAACTTGTGCTTTGCGTGCACCTTGCTTTAGTTTGTCGGCTTTAGTGAGTAACGCAAGAACCGGAATTTCACTCCCGACCGCCCAGTCGATTAAGTCGCGGTCTAAATCTTTAAGTGGGTGACGAATATCCATTAACACAACAATGCCTTTAAGGCTTTGGCGTTTTTGTAAATATTCACCTAATGATTTTTGCCATTTCTTTTTCATTTCAATGGGGACTTTCGCAAAACCGTACCCCGGTAAATCGATTAGGCGCTTGTCGGCATCGAGCTCAAAGGTGTTTATAAGTTGCGTACGACCAGGTGTTTTTGAGGTACGTGCTAACTTTTGGTCTGTTAAGGTGTTAAGAGCACTTGATTTACCGGCGTTTGAACGACCGGCGAACGCGACTTCAATCCCCGTATCAGCAGGTAAACGAGAGATATCAGGTGCGCTGGTAACAAAGGACGCAGTATTGTATTTGATACGAGATTTGAGCACAGGCTCTCCTAATCTTTTATAAATAATAACAGTCAGTGGTCGAAAACCACTCAAGGCACGTATTTTATACTATTAAAGCAGCATTCAAAAGCGTATTTAAGCGTGCTAACTTGGCTTTGAACAAGGAAAATTGCTAGGTAGAAACTTAATCTAAGTCAAATCCCTATAAATTATAAGCTTAATGTGGGCAGAAAACGTGCCAGAGAATTTATTATCGTGTAGAATATAGAAATCACAACATCCATATTGTAGATGATACAGGGTCGGAAACAGAGAATTCACCATGAAAAAAATAGCACTATCTTTAACTATATTGCTTGGTGCGTTGTCAGCAAGCAACGCAACAGCATTTGATGGCGATGTAAACGCAGGTAAAGAAAAATCGGCAACGTGTGCGGCCTGTCACGGCCCAGACGGTAATGCGCCGGTTAATATCTACCCTAAGATTGCAGGTCAACACGCAGATTATATCTATAAACAACTACAAGAGTTTAAACTAGGTATGACATCGGGTGGCAAAGAGGGCCGTATGGACCCTGTAATGAGTGGTATGGCTATGCCGCTTAGCGATCAAGATATGAAAGACCTAGCAGCTTACTTCTCTTCATTAAACATGTCTGAGGGTGTAACACCTAAAGATGTTGTTGAAGTTGGTCAACAGCTTTATAAAGCCGGTGATGCAGAGCGTGGAATCCCAGCTTGTGCAGCGTGTCACGGTCCGCGTGGTAACGGCACATCGCTTGCTAAATTCCCTAAAGTTTCGTTTCAGCATCCTGAATACATTAAGTCGCAACTTGAAAAGTTCCGTGATGGTACGCGCAATAACGACTTAAATGGCATGATGCAAGACATTGCTAAAAAGCTAACAGACAAAGACATCGAAGTACTTTCAAAATACTTAGGTGGCTTACACTAAAGTCTGATTGCTAGCTTAAATTACTAGCATTATAATTTAGACAGTTTACAAAAAAGCAGCGCAAGCTGCTTTTTTTACATTTGCAGCATGCCGTAATTTCCTACTTTCTTGTGAGACATTGACCATATCCAACTGTAAGCTAAGTCTTATTTTTATTTCTTAATTTTGTGTAAGTCTTTGTTATTATTTAAGATGGTATTGTTACAAACTCTTCGTTGTAAGAAAAATTATATAAATTAGTTGTAACAAAATTATTAATGGGTAAATTAACCACTGTCGCTGAGACAGCAAAACAACATGGACAATGTAATAAGGAAAGTGACTGCGGCAAATCTTTAGGGGAAGACACTGATTAGTGTCCTAAAGGAAATAACAAAAAAGTGTCAGGATTGACCGAGAATAATAAAAGCTCATGGAAGTTTAATAATAAAAACAAAATGGAATGCTACATGGAAGGTAAAAATAACAACAAAATGGAAAAACAATAATAATAAAAATAATAAAGACTAAAAAGTCGAAGGGAGAAGTGTCCAGTTAATTGGCGCTCAGATTAGTAGGCGGTAGAGATGTTTTCTCTACCGCCTTTTTATTTGTCCTGTTACAATAGCCACCGTTTGTACTATAAGTATGAAAAGTGCGCAGTTCGTCAAGTTGACCAACCTCATCCGCACACCGAATTCTTCTGGTTATGCCAGCATTACAATGCCATTAAGGTGTTGTGCACAACCTCTTAAGTGAGATGATCAATATATGAGTAGAAAGAAAAAGTCGCGTAAAATTCCATCAAATGGTCCAGTACGTCTAAGTAAGGAAAAGCTTAGAGAGATGCGCGCACTAAAAGAGCAGCGAGTTAAGAAAACCAAAGGGGCTAAGCCTGGTTCACGTAATGCGCCAGATGCTCAAAAGGGTGATAAAGCTGCTACAAACAATCAATCGCAAGATAAGCGTGTTGGTAGTAAAAAACCGGTTTCATTAGTGGCGGTCAAGGCTGATCCTAAAGTCGAAATGAAACGCAATTTACAACCAATGGTTGAATTGAAAAAAGTGTCAGAGCCAGAGCTAACACCAGAGCAAGAGCTTGAAGCGTTAGAAAATGATGAGCGTTTATTAAAGTTGGTTGAACGCCATGAGCGTGGCGAGTTATTGACTGGCAAAGATGCGAAGTACTTCAATAGCCGTATCGCTCGTCACCAAGCATTGTGTGAGCTGCTAGGAATCGAAGACGAAGATGATGACTACGAAGACGACTTTGAAGATGACTTTGATGTTGAAGGCGGCTCTGATTTCGATAAGTACCTATCTGATGACTTAGCAAATGAATGGTACGATGACGAAGATGAGGATGATAGATGAGCACAACCTTGATTATTGCCATTGTTATTGGGGCGGCAATTATCGCAGGACTGGCTTTTTATGCAGGGCAATTACTATACAAGGTAAATGCTCAAAATAAGCTTATCGCAAAAAAACAAGCTGAGCATGAGCAAAAGCTTGCCGCGTCAAAAGCGACTCGAAATGCTAAGTTAGCGGANAGCATTCATTTAATTGCGCGTGCAATGAATGAAGAGCAGTGTGAATTTTCAGAAGGTTGCTTACGTATTTGGGTTCTTATTTCTCAATACAGNTTCGCAGAAGAGTTTGATTTACGCGAACGCTACCCTGGCATTTATAAAATGTACAATGTCGTAAAAGACATGCCAACGCATGATGCACGTAAGAAGTACTCAAAAAAAGAGGTCTTCAAGATGGATTCCACGCGTTGGCGTGCTGAAGAGCAACACAGCGATGAAATTAAAGCNGACTGTGTTAAGTTAATAGACGAGTTTAAAGCCGCGCCAGGCAGTGAAAACGTCGTATTTAACTAGCTTTCAACATAAAAAAGCAGAGCCTTCNAAGCTCTGCTTTTTTGTATGAGCATGATTGATATATCAAATAACCCGCGAAAAACGTGTTTGTTTGATTTGTTGTTGTAAGTGCGCATCAAAGCACATACAAATAATACGAATAAACAAATTGCCTCTCGCTGTAACCGTAATTTTATTGTCGCTTACTTTTATTAAGCCATCAGCAAGTAGGGGGGCAAGNGCANGTAATGCATCACTAAAATACTCGTTAAAGTCGATATTAAATTGCTGTTCAACAGNCGGCATATCAAGTTCAAACTGACAAATTAACTGCTTAATAACCGCGGCACGTAAAATGTCATCATCGGTGAGCATAATGCCTTTACACAACGCACTACCAGCGTTTTCTTGAACTGCTTTGTAATAATGCTTCAGTTCTTTTTCATTCTGTAAAATAGCATTACCAATCTGCGAAATAGACGATACGCCTAAACCAAGTAAATCACATTGACCATGCGTGGTATAGCCTTGAAAATTGCGATGTAATTTGCCCTCATTTTGCGCAATAGCGAGTTCATTATCCTTACGAGCAAAGTGGTCCATACCAATAAATTGATAGCCAGCCGCTAACATTTGTTCTAGCGTATTTTTAAACATCGTGAGCTTATCGCCCGCAGAAGGTAAATCCGCATCCTTAATTTTCCGCTGAGCCGCAAATCGTTCTGGTAAGTGTGCNTAATTAAATACCGATACGCGGTCAGGATTCAATGCTATAAGTTGANCAATCGTTTCTTTAAAGCTCTCAGGCGTTTGTAGCGGTAAGCCATAAATCATGTCGGCGTTTATTGATTTAAAGCCAAGCTCACGTGCTTCACTAATTAAACCTTTTACAGAGTCCACACTCTGCGGGCGATTAACCGCAAGCTGCACTTCGTCGTTAAAATCTTGGATACCAAACGATACGCGATTAAAACCAAGTTGGCGCAAGTGCGGAAGCATGCCATCCGCCAGCGAACGTGGATCAATTTCGATACCGCGCTCAGCGTCATCGGCAAAATTAAAATGNTGTTCAACTAAAGCCATTAAACGGCTCATTTGCNGCGCAGATAAAAAGGTAGGGGTTCCGCCGCCTAAATGAAGTTGTTCAACATGGTAATCAGCAAATAAGGTGGCTTGTTCAGCAATTTCAATTGCCAAGTTATCTAAATAGATATCCGCTTTTGATTGGTGACGTGTAATAACCTTATTACAGCCACAGTAATAACAAAGCTGGCTGCAAAAAGGGATATGGATATACAGCGACAAAGAGCGGCTTTTAGATGCCGTAATCGCGTCAATCATACTTTGTTGGTTGTAACCATCAACAAGAGACAATGCCGTCGGGTAAGAGGTATATCGTGGTCCAGAAATATTGTACTTGTTGATCAGAGATTGATCCCAGCTAGGTAAATTTATCACAGTCAGCACTCCGCAATTGATTAAGAGGCCATTTTAGCGAGTTTAGGCATTTTGCTATTTGATCTAGAACAATGTCGGAGGCTACAAACTAAGTGGCATGCTTTAAGGTAACTGAAAAACCGAAAAGTTTACTATTTGAGCAGTTAGTTTACTGATTGTTAAAATAAAGAGTTTTGCTAGTGACAAGGTTAAAAAAAGTTTTTATACTGCAACCCGCTTTAGAGACTTAACATCCTAAACGCATCACAAAAAATTAGCTTCGGCTAATACAATGGCCCCTTAGCTCAGTTGGTTAGAGCACACGACTCATAATCGTTAGGTCCCCAGTTCAAGTCTGGGAGGGGCCACCATTTTCTTTTTCAAGTTATTTAAAATCAATGCGTGATAGCTATTCTATACGAAGCTGTTCCACTCTTATTTTGATACATCAAATTTTTCTTCAATTAAAAAATAATAATTTACATACTCTCTTNGGAAAGTGTCGTCATTGTTTTTATAATATAAANTAATAGATACAATGACTTATTGAGCTAACACNTACTCGCAATAATACCTAGTTAATTTTAAGGACTAACCCCGACCTTGAGGGTGTTAGAAGTTTCTCATTTACGAGTGTATGGATTCGGAACGTGGGTGATAAAGGAAAAATGACCTAACTCAACTAAATAAAATACAGCCTTGTTATTGATGTATCTTCCTTGTCTCAAAATAGATTATTTAATTAAGCGTGTGGATACAAAAAGCCGATGTGTAACATCGGCTTTTTGAACATGTATGATTAAGTCACTTTACTTATTTGTAACCATTAGGGTTGTTGCTTTGCCAGCGCCACGTATCTTGCATCATTTCATCAATGCCACGTTCGGCTCGCCAACCTAATTCGTTAAGCGCTTTCTCTGGCGCTGCGTAACACGCTGCAATGTCACCTGCTCGACGAGGTGAGATTTGATAGGGCACAGCCTGACCACTGGCTTTTTCAAAGGCTGTGACCATTTGCAGCACTGAATAACCATTCCCTGTGCCAAGGTTNAATACATGAGCACCAGTATCGTTTTTAATGCGGTTGAGTGCTTTTAAATGGCCAAGTGCTAAATCGACAACGTGGATGTAATCGCGCACACCTGTGCCATCAACAGTGTCGTAGTCATCACCAAAAACCCCCAGCTTTTCTAACTTACCAACGGCTACTTGTGAAATATAAGGCAGTAAGTTATTTGGAATACCATTCGGGTCTTCGCCAATTAAGCCTGATTCGTGAGCCCCTACAGGGTTAAAGTAACGTAAAATAACAAATGCAAAGCGCTCGTCTGATTTGGCGATATCTTGCAGCATCATCTCTACCATTAATTTAGAGGTGCCATAAGGGTTNGTTGTGCCACCAACGGGGAAGTCTTCGCGAATAGGCAAGCTGGCTGGGTCACCATACACTGTAGCAGACGAGCTAAATACTAACTTGAAAACACCTGCATCGCGCATTGCATCAACGAGTGTTAACGTGCCTTGTACGTTGTTTTGGTAGTACTCAATAGGTTTAATAACCGATTCACCAACCGCTTTTAAGCCTGCAAAGTGAATGACGCTATCGATCGTATGTTCACGGAAAATGTTATCTAGGCAATCTCTATCAAGAATATCGCCTTCATAAAAAGTAACGTCTTTACCTGTGATTTGCTTNACGCGAGTCAACGACTCATTTGATGAATTGCTTAAGTTATCAAGCACAACAACTTCTGTGCCTTGCTGTAATAACTCTAAAACGGTGTGAGAACCGATGTATCCGGCTCCGCCGGTGACTAAAATGGTCATAAANTTTCCATGAACTAATACCAGGTTGAATTAGTCTTATTTCATCATATTCCGTGCAAAATTTCATAAATAAATTGTTATTTTTGGAAATTAAGCAAAAGCGGGGNAGCTTGTTTTTGGTTACATTTTGTACCATATTAGTAACACGAAAGTGAGGGAGTATTAAGCTATAGTTAATTCTCTACTGCTAGTTTTTTAANTATTGGCTCAACCTGTAACGTGGAGAGAAAGATGAATACAGTAAAAAAAATTGCCTTGGCTATGGTTGTTGTTCTACCTGCTTTTGCTCATGCAGGTGAAGCAAAAGTAAAGTGGCATGATTTTAATGACTACAGAGATGTGCGCCCAGGAAATAACTCACCGAAAGGGGCGTTTCATAAAAATGTAGCGAAAAACTTTGAGAAACATTTTAATAAA
>JGI25130J35507_1000706_pt1 | contig 10670 bp, 5 predicted proteins | sample ETNvirnome_2_300_FD_35507 | JGI IMG/M metagenome (IMG submission 35507)
GTTCTGCTTTTTAAGTAAATAGTAGCCAGCTTTAGCAATTACCACTGAATCTGCCATATCATAATATTTAGGCTTCGGATTGTTTTTTGATGTATATTCTACCTTAAAACTTGACTCGTTGCCAAGCAGCCACTGTATGACAACTTTCTTTGCTTTCTGCCCTCTGTGTACTTTTATCCCACAAAGTTTGCGTGCTTCGTTCGCTCTCACATGATTTGGCGTGAGACCAAATATATCATAACAAAGCCACGAAACGACTCCATTAAACTTTTGAAGGACCGCCATGGTTTTGGCGGAGGATCCTCCAGAGTTAAAAAACATAAATGGCTCCTCAATGTAAATTTGACTAATGGGGTACTGAGCCTTCAAGAAACAAAGATCGTCTTTTATGAATTGCGCTTTATCAAAATGGTTCGCGAACTTCTTTTTATTGCGCATGTCCCACGCATCACAGCGAATAATTTTGCCTTCAAGGTCCACCACCGTATAGCCAGTGATACTGGTTGAAATGTCTAATCCTAATATCATAATTTGTTTTCTAAATATCTAGTTTTAATTTGAAAGTGAGTGCTCGGTCTTCAGTTTTCTTTACAGGGGTGGCTAAGTTTGCTACCGCTATAAGATTTCTCTCATCATCGTATATACCTATTTTACTAATAAATGTTTGTTTTTTAAAGGACGCAGAAAAATTACAAAATGAACTGCTTATTGTATTTGCCATAGGAACATTAGAAGGCTCAGAATAAAAATTCTTATCTGTTACGACGGCTAACGATGCGCTATCATATAGTTTGAAAGTTGGGTTAGCAGAATGGTTTAAGTGTCCTTTTGGGGCAATCGCGTGCATAGTCAGTGTTGAAACTTCATTAGTTCCTTTAAAGCTCAATTGAAAACTAGCCGATGGAGTTAAGCTAGAATCTTGGTCGTCATTAGCACCAGCCGCAAAATCACGCCATGAGCCGGCGCGCGTAACATCGCCAAAATCATAAGTTTTTTCAGTTAAGTCCCAGCTTCCAGTTAGAAGAACAAAGCCCTCATTGTACAAAACAGTGCCAGCCACGGAATTTTCACCATTAGTTTGTGCATACGTTGTCCCATCGATTTGTATTAATTCACCATTTTTATTTTTATCAGTAGCTTGCGCAACAAGTGTACCAGAAATATAAAATTTTAAATTAACGGAGCCTGGCTTGATCCCGCTATCAAAGAAAATGGATGGGATACTTATTAAATTAATTTCTTGTTGTGCTTTGTCTCCCAAGGAAGAGCTATATTTATAATGAGGGCTTAAATAAGTATAATAATTTAATGTATTTTTTAGAGCCGTCATGTGGGAGGCGCCCGAATCGCCATGGCCGGAGCCAAATCTTTCCCTAATAATACTAGCGGACAGCGGGTATGAGCCGCTGATAATGTCACCATATTGGAAGCTAGTATTATATTCAGCATTTGTAATGGTGCCAATAGAATTTAAGCCACCATCTTTTGTAATAAAAGGATAAATTTTATTATCTATAGCTCTGTCAATATTTAATTCATATAAACTTACATGGCCGGTTGGTACCATTGTTGTGTTGTTAACGTGCGCACCAGATATATTATATTGATTGTTTAAATATATATTTCTATCATAAATATTAAATTTGTACTCTGGATGAGTTTTTAAGGTGTTTCGAAGGATATCTTTAATTTTAAATTCATAGTAGGGCATAACATTAGTAATCTAATCTAACACGCAGTGTTAACTCGTTACTTGGTGTCTTCTTCAGGGGCTCTGATAGTTTCGCAACAGCTAAAAGTTCATTATTTGGAGAATATAATCCAACTGTCGTGACATAAGAAACCGGCTGATTAAACGGTATGTCTCCCTTTACTCTAATCTTACTAGCGCTTAAATATGTGGGATTCGAAGAATAATTATAATCTCCGACATTTGCTCTACAAAAATAAATTGTTGAATTTAATTCTGTTGTATTATTAAATTGAACACTAGATAGTCGGTTTCTAAGACCATCCGAAAATGCCTGGATATTCGACGCAGATAAAACAGCCTGGTAGCTGCTTACATCGTACGAACCGCCTTGAGCACCAAATCCACAAAACAACGTGGGATTAAGAGGGTCATTACTAAAAATGCTAGCAGTTATAGCAGCGATTCCTGCTTGGTAATAAATATGTCCAACTGCGCTATCTGTGCCCGGCGTTGCAGAACTAGTATAAAGTAAACCATATTCACCAGTGGGGCTGTTCACCTTAAAACTGCTAGTTGCGCCATAGTCTGATATTGTTAGCGGCAAATAGGGGCCCGGGATGCCCTCACCTGTGGTGCCGCCCGTTAAAAATGTCACTGTAAAGGTGCCCTTTTTAATTTCGTCCTTCTGTAACAAGCGTGAAAAATTCATAAAAAAGACATCATTAAGCTTGCGGCCGCCGTCTGTGATGTTGCCATCTTGATCAAGCGGTTGAATGTTTCCACTGATATCGTACGGAGCTAGAACTTGTGCCATCTGATCATAAATATTGCGCTTTTTTGTAAATTGACTAGAAACGTTTGAAGAAGAAAAATAGCTTTTGTTGCTGACACCCACCGTAAGATCAAAGATATGATTTGCGGAGGAGCTTAAATATGGATAATCATAAACAGATTGAAACATCCCATGAGAATAGTTTTTAATATTGCTTTCGGCATATGTCCCAGAAGCGATTGCTCCTGTTATGGGGATTGCTTCATGAAGCAGTGTTCGTGTTGATGCAATGTCATTATTTAAAAATGTTTTAAATGTAGTGGCCATGTTTGTTTTCCTTTAATTACTGTTGCTTTATGAATCTCACAGGAATATCTATTTTATATCCCGTCGTCGCGCCAGTAACTCTAATTATAGTATCTATATAATAAAATGTCTTTTTGGTACCAGCAGAGGATCCCTTAGTAAGCGTATAAGTAAACGTACTTCCAAGCCTTTCGAATAGATAAGTGCTTGTTCTGAGGTTTGTAGAAACTCTTATTCTAAATACTAAATGTGAGCCTCTTGGGCCTGCAATCGCCGTATTTCTAAAATCTGTGTTGGGGTCCTGAATAACTGTTGGTTTTACGGGAGTGTCCGCGACGAATGCGTCTGTAGACAAATAATAACTAGCCACATTGTCATCGTCTATAAAAGAAAATGAAGCATTTATGCCGGCATTAGTGCTCGTTATTTGTGGGTCTAGGCCTGTGCATATAGTCCCAAAACGATTATCCATTTCTACAATGTACTGGTGTTCCCACAATTCAGCGTCTATTCTATAGGTTGCTGGTATTTCAACTGTATTTAGACCCTGGTCGCATCTAATGGTGCGGCTTGTACCTGCAGCGCCAGGATTAATACCGTTTATAAAATAGCCGGTCAGGCCTGCGCCAGTCGATTCTGCAGTAAACGTATCAACAGTGGTTTGATCAGCTAGGATAACGTGGGAGCCGCTTCCTATCGTATTGTTGGGCTGGTTAGCGGCATCTATCGTATTCAAAACAATTACTGGCATGTAAAGAAGATTATTGTTTGTTAGCGTGACAAGCTTTGATTTCATTGTTGCTGTATTGTTGGTGAATGCTTCAAGAACCGGCGTCTGTAAAACTTCCAGATCGTAATATGCACTTCCGCTGGCATGATTTGGATTATAATTACTATAATCGATCTCGTCATCACCAAAAGAATATTTAGTAATTCTAAATGAGCCATTGCCCTCCGCTAATCTTTTGCGGCCCGCATCTGTCAAGACTGCATCTAAAATAATGTCGCCGCTATTATCCAAAAACGCCATAATAATACTCCTTTACTCTAAATAAATAGTAGGTTTTATTTGTTTTTTCACTCTTTAACCGCATTTTCCTGAACTATAGTCGTCTGGGGCACCCGTGCTAGCTAATCCTTCGGCGGATGCCACATAAGGATTATCAATGGTAAGGTTCAAATCAAACTTTCTTCCTGTTTTCTTGCTTGTAAACCTAAGTTTAAATCTTCGGCCAAAGACCGTTTTATCTAATGTTTCATCTCCAATGACTTTTTGAATTTCAGCATCGCCGGCTGCAACGAAATTCTTTACGCCGCCCCAGCTTGTATTAGTAGTAACAGATTTTTCATCTAAAAAGGTTTGTTTAAATGAAGGTTGAATCCTTATATATTTCATTAAATTTTTTCTTACGGTTGGCTTTTTATCTTCAACCTCTTCGAGAAAAAACATTTTAATAATGGTATACGGCGCCTCGCCTTCTTTCGCTACAATTCTTACATGATATATAGGTGACGGGTTGGAAAAATTTCCATGTACATCTTTAGCTCGCACAGTATAATAATAATCTTTATTTGGTTGTAGTGTATCGTCAAAAAATCCAAATGCTGCGCTGCCGCCGGTCTCGCCTATTATATAATTGGCTGTTGGCGAGAAAGAATCCCATGAAAGAGGCTTTTTATCAGTTCTTAAAATTTGGATTTTCCCACAAAAATCGTCACTCCTAAAAGTTATTTTATCGTTTTTTCCCACCCTTTTTTGATTTCTTCTAATTTTATCTAGTAAGTCAATGGTGGCTTGGTCTACCGTATCAATAAAAATTGGCTCTAAATCGTACTCTCCGACATTAAAATTAGTATTTAATAATATTTTATTTTTTTCAGCATATAGGGGTAGAAAATTTACATCAGGAAACACAGGCGGCTTATCATATACTGGAGTTCTTTCTAGATTCCCTGGTTTTTGGTTTTCATGAACTAGAATGGACTCGCCATCCTCTCCTTCAGCCTGCGCCTTCAGCAGTTCCGGAACAAAATCTGGTATAGAAGCTGCGTCTCTCATAGTGACATACGTATTATAATATGGCGCTCTTATCAAGTATACTGAGGGGGTGGATTTATATTGCACGTGGCCAGAGGGTACCGTTTCGGCGCCGGAAGCGCCCCAGCCGCTGGCCCATGTTAAGCCTGTATATTGATATTGGGTGCCCACAACAAGTGTGTGCGCATAAATTTGATAATAATATTCAGTGTCAAATTTAACTTGTGTATCAATATACTTGAGCGCTTCCATCCCTGGTGTGTTTGGTAAAAAGATGCTTTGCAAATATTTTCCGCCGGCTTCGGGTGGCTCGGAGCGAAATTTTACCACTTCGTAAAATAATACTTCAGAATGTGCTAGGTGGCCCTCATAAATTTCTTTAACGCTTCTTGCTTTCTCTTTAATAAATTCATTAATTTTATTTCTAGTTATTTCCCACTTTATATTATTAATAAATTTAACTGGGGGGCTTTCTTTTTGTCCAAATATGATGGGTCTTGTAATGGCACTATCACCAATTTTGAGGTTAAGTTGGTCATTCAAAATACCAATTGCTTCGCTATCGGTAATCTGAGTAGAAGTAAGCGCGTCCCACAACTCGCTAACATCAGTATAAATTTGAGTATTATCATCCAGCGGGGCGGGTGATTTATAGAAATTATATTCGGGAGGGCCATATGAATAAACTGGCACCGTGCCAACATTTTTCAAATCTGGGAGTGAGGGAGTTTGTAAAACGTCATTTAACCATAATTTTCTTAAGTCCTCGTGATAGAGATTGTCTTCTAATGCTACGAGGGTGTTATCGCCTATTTTCTTGTCTGTTATATAAGAGTCTTTTTTAACTATTGCTGTGGAAATCTGCACTTCTGTGTTGCCGTCTGGGTTTTCTGTGCGTGGATATAAAGCCCCTATTAATGTTCCCATAAATTGATCAAACATGTTTGATTCATAAAGAGCTTTCCCAATCGGACCATGTGTAGAGGAAGGGACTTCTATATCAACATGCATTGGAAAAAACTTTTTTATATTATCAGACTCTTCCATAAAGTCTTTCATTTTGTACGCCGACAATGCTACTATGCCATACTTCAATCCATGGTGTGACATGAGAAGCGATGTACCGAGTTGGCCTGCGCCGGCGGCGCTGACAGTCGCATCTAGCGTTTTAGCAAAATTGTTTAAATATTCATTAAAGGTTGTCACTTTCCCCCAAGGTGCTTGTGGCCACGCCATGGAAGGCCCTAGCTTCGCTGCGTGGGAACGAGAAAAAATTGCTTTTAAATATCCTAATAGATCACTATTATGATATTGCCATTGATCCGCATATTTAAATCTATAATCGGGATCATTGCTACCAGCTGAATCAATCATTATAGCATATAAGTTAGGTAATACACGCTCTGGCATTGGTTGGGTTGCTGGGTCTTCGGATTTAAGATTTTTTGTAATATTTTCATATCGTTGTAGATAAAAATTATAATTTGCTTTTATTCGTACTGGGTCTGATATTCCCATTTTTTCGCCTAGCGCTTCTTTATACGCTGCCTCGACAAAGGGCTTGGGTAACATAAAGGTGGCATCAATAAAAGACTTGCCAGTATACGCTGGGAAGCTGTTCGCGGCACCGTTTACACTCGCGATGTTAAGCAATAAGGTGTTTTCAAAGACTATCCATTCGTTCATAATACTAGCGTTATTCGCGCTAGCTTTTAATGAGTACGGCATGTTTCCCGGGAAGCCCGCGGGCGGGGACCAATTCATCGGCCCCAGCCATTCAGTGGGAAATATTCCGGTATAATCTGAAGCTTTGAACACTGCAGCATTTGTTGGGGCTGGGCCGGGGTGTGGTGAAGTGCTAATAATATTGTCCCAATCTGAAATATTTCCTTCTTTGATAGTTGTGTAAGAGTGGGACACTTCGTCCCCCCTTCGTTTGTCGACAAAAAAGGAAAAAGCCTCCCTTAGCTCGTCAATAGAATTTAGAATTGGTGAACTAAACGCACCAAAAGGATTGTTCTCATTCGCTGAAGATTTGACGTTCTTAAGGTAGTTGCTGCCCCCAGGTATATATTGGTTTTTTAATATTTCTCCGCCCAGCGGTTTGGCGCTGCGGTAAAAAGTAAAACCCCATTTACTTGCGACTCCTGGGGCTGTGTTTCTATCGTATACCACACTAGTGGCTTCATCTGGGGTTGGAACCATAAAAATATATGGAGTATTGAAAGGAATACATATTAATTGAGCTGTTGCAGCTTTGATGTTGTTGAGGTCGTGCGGAACAGTAATTTCTTCGCCAGCAAACTCTATTTTGTAATATGCCACTTTTAGTATCCTGTTCCTGTCTTACCACCGCCCATAGATGGCGCGCCTGGTAGAGATGGGTCCAGGCCAGTTTCTTTTTCGTCTATCTTTTCTCCAAATGCGTTTGTCGCGATGGCGCCGGCCATAAATATGCCCTCCTTAGTTAGTTGATAATCTAAAGGCTCCATCTGGGCTTCCTCATCAAACATAAATCCAGTACAAACGTATTCAGACCCTAATTGTGAAAAAAAGTCAGGATTATATAATTGTATTGCTTTGATTGCCATGTTAATGCTCTCCATTTAATTAGTTTTAATATATTAAAACTTATCATCAATCAGTTGTGTAAGAAAAAATACTCATTATAAAGGGGCAAATCTAAAAGATTATAAACCTCAGAATTAAAAATTGGAAATTTATATTTCTTAAGACGGCACAACAAGGTGCCCCCACTACTCAAAAGAGATTCAGCATCAGCCACTGTTAAAGGCTCCCAAATCGGCGCTTTAATGTTGTGCATGTATGTATGCTCATATTTTGGGGGGCTAAAAAAAGTGCCCACCGCGATGCCTTCGGTCCACTCAAGATTTGAGGCGATGGCTGCTGCGGGTGGCACAGTCTTATCATAGCCACTTAAATATTCTACTTCTATTATATTTTGATGTTTAAACCAAAATTCACCAAATTTACTTCTAAATATTGTTTTGTCATTGAGCACTTCTGGTGGCGCACCCATCGTGGCAGTCGTGCCAAAAAGCTTTTGTTCTGGCCAAGTGAGATTATAATTCTGGTCTTCGGAAAGCTTTCCCCAATTAGATTCATTGTGCACTGCCAACAAAACTTTAATTTGATGTGGTAGCTGTGTTAATCGTGCTAATGTTTTTTCTAACGTAAGTGTGTTTGCTTTAGTGATCATTTGGTATATGGGGCTTCCGACAATGGCTGCATTAAATGATCCTAGTTTAAGATCAAAATATCCAAAATTAAAATAATTTTGCATGATTAGCGCTAATAGAAATCTTTCCTGGCCGCTGTCTTTTGCCCATGGAACTACTACCCCTTCCTTAATTTCTTGCGCGGTTCCTTGTGATATCTTGGGCGCGGCGCCCCCAGACTCGCTAATGCCTGGGCCGAGGGCTGGATCATCAAGGACACCTTGAGCATCTGAATGCTTAACAAGTTGTTTGTGAATAAAGGTGGCTCCCTGCTGGGCGAGCGATTGATATTCCTTAAGAATTCTTTCCATTGTAGGCCCAATAAATTGGCTGCCTATAATATTATTTATTGATTGTTTTTCGTCTTCATCGCCATACCCAAGCCAAGATTTATCATCTGGATTTCCTAACATATTAAATTTATATCGAATTATATTATTTATAATTTTCCAATAGGCATCTTCTTCTCCGACATCTTTGATGGTTGCGGGAAGTTTTGTAAATTCAACCCATTTTTCACCGCCGGCGGCGCCCTTCATAGTGGTGAGTTGATTTTTATCAACAGTAAAACATCGCCCTTTTGTCGTTAAAGTGGGTACAAGAATGCTTGTCGGCGTTGTATTCAGTCCGGGCGTTGCGACATCCACAGATATTCCCAGCGCTCCCTGGAGCTTAAAACTTTTATAATATTCTATTTCAGATTTTTGAAGATAGGAGCTAAGGTGAAGCATCTTGAGGCCTACAATGCCAGTGATGCCGCCGGGCCAATCGGAGGTTTGGCCTGCGACATCGGCAAAAATATCATAACCAGCATCTTTTTGTCTAGTATCTGCCAATTCAGAAGGGCCCTCAAAGGTGTATTTAATTTTAATATTTCTTTTTGAAATCTCCGAGCCAATTGGCAATTTAGTAAAATTTTTCATTACTGGGTTTCCATCGCTATCGACTCCAGATGATATTTTAGGCATTTTAGCTGTAGAAAAGGATTCAATAAAGCTCCTTAGTCGAGAGGTCAACACATCCAATATTTCATAGAAAGCTACTATAGATTGTGGGCTAGCCGTTTTTGGATCAAGCATTGGCGCAAGATTTTGGGGCGTGCCCGCACTCTTCGAAACAGTGTGCATAGTGCTGAGCAAATTCCAGACGGCCAGGAAGCCGTTAACAATAAGGTTAGAACCCTGAACGCCCCCCCACCAATGTTGGGTATACACAAAATTAATAAATGTTGTATTAAACATTCCTAGGTGCGAATTCCAAGGGCCTGCTTCTTCTGCAAAGTTTTTCCCAAAGTCTTCTGTATCGACAACAATTTTGCCAGTGGCAAACTCCATATATTTTTTCATCTCCTTGAGGCCGGCCTCTGCTGTTATAAGTTGTGTCTTCATATAAGCCAAGGTTGGGTCTTTTATTTCAAACTCAATTGAATATTTGTATATTCCTTTTCTTGCTGTTTGGTTATAGTCTGTAAAAGAAAAATGTCTTACAAGCCCGGGTAAAAGCTGAGGGAGCTGTACATTATTATATAAAGCAGAAACCGCGGGTGCAGAAAGTTGGGAAGGATCTTTGTAATGATAGACGTTCGGCCAACTATCATAAATTAGTTCTCGGTTGGTGCGATTTATTATTGAGTTAGGAACTCCTATCTGCTCTCTAAAAATTTTAAAAGATAGGGGCAGCGGGGATATCCCCAATAGCACCAATAAACTCTGTTGATCTTCTGATAATATATCTATTAATCTAGGGATTGCACAATATTTTTTAAGTAGTCTTACCCAGTCAATACAAAAATAAGCTTTTGTATTTCCAGATTGATCAACGGAAGTTAACAGATCAGAAAATAATGCGTCGTTATCAAAATCAGTTGGGGCCGCGGTTGATCGTAGGTCAAGATAGCTTCCTCCAAGGATCCTGGTACTTTGAGGGTTGAAATTAAATAATTGTTTTTTTATTGTGGCTATGTGTCTAAAATCTTGTATACGGTTATTGGGTACAACAATGTAATCTAGATAAGGCTGTAATATATATATATTACGTTCATTCCCGGCAACATATTTCTTATTATATTTGTGGACACCGCCGAACCATAATTGGCCTTTAAGGTGATGAAATGCTTTGCTATGAGCTTCATCTGGTTGATTTTCTGAAATGAAAAAAATCATTCCTTTGTTTTGTATGGAGCCCTTTTGAATGATTACTTCTGTGGCGATACGTCCTATTGCTTGGGTCTTGTCGGTGGCCCACTGGTATTGTTTCCCAGTTTGCTTGGTATCTAACGAGCAAAAAGCTAACGCGGCCAAATCAGAAGGAAAAGCGCCATCTGTTTCCATTGTCATTTGAATAGGAAATTTATGAACAATTGTACCATCTGGTAATGTTTGCGCGTATTTCTGTTTAATGTGTTTAAGTTTCTGTGAAAGAGTGGTGCCATCCGGTGGATATTCAAACAGGCCCGGGCTATCTACATTAAACATCCCCGTTATAGTTTGCCTTTCAATGCCTTTGGCCTTCCATAGGCCTTCATCATCATCCAGGCCTTCAACTAAACCACCGAGAGAACAAGGAGATTCGTCTGGCTCTTCGCAAGGAGTTTGTCCTAATAGTTGCTTATATTTGTTTATT
>JGI25130J35507_1000720_pt1 | contig 10608 bp, 13 predicted proteins | sample ETNvirnome_2_300_FD_35507 | JGI IMG/M metagenome (IMG submission 35507)
GGCGTTAGATGCACTTTGTTGCCTCTGGCTATCTTTAACTCCACCCAGCAACAAACGCCCTTATACGCGCCAAAAACGTCAGGGATTCCCCGTCCTGTCCCTCCGGTTTCGATCCGTTGCCAAAGAGGTGCTGCCAGGTTTCTTTTTAAATTCAACCATAAGTTATACTCTTTCATCTTTCAGCCGGATAATTTTGACTTTATGTTTTTCCGCCAACCACTGTCGCAATAACCGGTGAGTTTCTTCTTCATTGAACCCTTGTCCTTGCAGCTTTTTCTTTTTCTTCTTGAAACTGAAGTAGCCTTCATAGTAATCGCCCTCTCCGATCTGGCAACGCCGTACGATCTGCCAAACACGTTGCTTGGTCAAATGAAAACTCTCAGCTATTTCTTCCAGGGTCCTGGAACTGTTTAAATAATCATCATAAATGCCGAGGTTCCTTTCCCGGTAGAAGATTGCTTTTCTATTGCTAATTCCTTTCATTTAACACTTCCCCAGCTTTTTCCAATCTCTACATCGACAACATTGGGAACCTGGAGTTTGACACAGTTTTCCATGATTTCTTTGATGTTTTCCATTTCTTTCTGTTTGGAAACCCCAATATCCAATTCATCATGGATCTGGATATATGGAACATAGCCTTCTTGCCAGAGATCAAGCATGGCCTTCTTGGTCATGTCGGCAGCAGAACCTTGAATCAAACGATTCAATGCCTTGTAGGTATAGGCTCGGATCAAACCTTCCTTGCCCCATTTTTCAACCGCCTGGTTGTAAGGCAATGGAATACTGTTTTCATTGGTTGTTTCATACATGTTGAATCGGCAGCGCCTTCCCAGGATAGTGGTAATGTAGCCTTTGTTGGAAGCTCTGCGCATACAGGCATTAGACAAGCCCTTGATAAAAGGAACATTTCGATGATATTTATTGAAAAGTTCTTCGGCTTCGTTTTCTGATATGCCAAGTGCCTGGGTTAATCTTTGCCTTCCCATGCCATAGGAAAGCCCCAGGTTGATTGTTTTTGCTTTTTTGCGGTCTATNCCTGCCAAGCTCNGCAACAATCTGGTGNAANTCAGCTTTTTCTTCTTGGTATGCACTTACNGCCAGATCCGCGCCTCCCTGTTTGGTCAGGGCAGCATAATGAACCGTGATCCGTGGTTCTTGTTGGTTGTAATCAAACACGCCCCAATATTCTTCACCATCGGGAATGAATAGATCACGAACCAATTTCCCAAGTTCCGGGTCTCGTGCCGGAACCTGTTGCAGGTTAGGATTACTATAGCTGAACCGACCACTGACGGTGCCCCCACTGTCTGAACGCAAAGGATTGATCTGTGCATGGATTCGTCCCTGGTGCAAATGCCCAAAGACCATTTTTTCAATGAAAGTAGTCCTTAACTTGTTCAGTTTCCTGGCTTTTACAATAGCCTGGGGCAGTGCATGTGAATGGCTTTCCAACCATTGAGCCGTGAAACTTGGTGCATTGGTCTGCACTGTTCTCGGATAGGTCAAGGAATTTTTTTCAAAGGCTCTGGCGATTGAGGCAGCAGCCCAAAGATCAATGGGGCCACCAAAATTCTTTTCAATGTATTTGAGCAGATCTTTTTCTTTTTTATGCAAAGATTTTGCTGTTTGTTCAGCTTGATCCTGGTTGACCAGCAGACCGCGCCAGCGCATTTCGATTAACAACGGTAAGATACCGCTTTCCAGGGCATAAATTTCCTCAAGGTTCTGCTCCTTTAGCACCGGCTTGAATTGTTGCCACAGGTTTAAGGTCAGGGCTGCGTCCTGTTCGGCATAGGCTCCGACATATTTGGACGGCAGTTTCCACATTTCTGCTTTGGGGTTAACACCCCAGCTCTTTGCAGCTTCTTTCAACAGCGTTTCGTCCTTGCGTTCACCACAATATTCAAAACCCAAAGAGTCCAGGGAATAACGATTGCGGTTCTCGTCAATCAAGGGGGCTGCAACCATGGTGTCCTGGATCTTGCCTTGCATTTCAACACCTTCACGTTTTAACCAGCCGACATCGTATTGGGCGTTGTGGAATATTTTATCGCTCGAAGTATTTAGCTGGTCTTGTAACCACTTTAATACAAGGGTTTTGTCCAGGTTTCCACCGCCCTCATGTTTAAAGGGGAAATATCCAGACCAGTCCTTTACTGCCACAGAAACACCAACCACTTCACCATCATTAGTGGCCCAGCCGGGGCCATTGGTTCTTATGTTCGGGTCTCTGGTCTCAAGGTCAACCGCCATTTCCTCAGCTTCTTTTAGGTTTGGAAACGTGGAAGGTGGAGTCCAGGAAGAATCTAGCCCAACCAAGGGTATTTGCACTGGGTCCTTCATTTTTGTTCCTTGTTGGGGAATTTTTTGAGTGTGATTCCTTTCTTGATCTCAGTTGGCAAGACCTGATCTTTATTGGCTTTCCATTTTTCTAAATGTAATGTGGTTTGCCACCGTTGTTTTAGACGTAAAAATATTTTATGAATCATTTTGTTCTCCTCTATTATTAATAAAATCATCTACTAACAGCAGATAACACCTTAAATCTTTTATGTCGTCCATAAGCCCTTCGGGGCTGCGGTCTTCTTTTATTGCTTTAAAAATATCCCAGCCCTGTTTCTTGACTTGGTTTTCAATACGGTCCCATTTTCTGGCCAACATCATGAACGCCCCTACGCCTCCCCTTTTTTTCCAGGAATCTCCGTAAGAATCTTCCGAGCGTATGATTTTATTGACATCGGCAGTGCTCAATGCCATTAATTTTGTTCGACTAAGTTTTTCTTTCATAAAAATTATCTTTACAAATCTTGGTAAAAGCACAAAAACGACAGGAAAATTCAGAAGGAGTGGTGTCAAAAACCTCGTCTGTGGTTAGAGCTAGGCCCCTTGCATGAAAATCCTTTTGCTTTTCTGCTGCTTCCTCGCGGGTGAATGAATATTTGGTTATTTTGTGGTGGTCCAGATACCACAACTCGGTCTGAATGGTTTTAAGTTCTGGAAAACGCTTGAACACACAACAGGCATAAAGGGCACATTGGTTCTTGTAGCCTTCGTTGTATTCTTTGTAGCGTCCTGTTTTGAAATCAATAACTTTGGCGTGAGGTCCGTCCTGGACAAAAGCATCAACAACGTATCGACCCCANGTATCTTCACCGTCCCAATCACTTTTTTCCCAGCTCAGGTTAAACGCCCATTTTTCTTCAACGCAGACATCTCCTTTTTTGTAGTCTTCTCTTAATTGTTCAAAGCCTTCATAAAACAAATACAATTGTTTAGGCATTTCTTCTAATTCATTTTTAATATATTGTTCAGCCAGCTTATGGATCTTAAGCCCGCGTTCAGCAGCAGGGTGGGATTCTTCAGGGTGCTTTTTGACATAGCGATAAAATGCTTTTTTAGGGCAGCTCTCGTATGTGCTTAAACGACTATGTGACCAACGGTTTATCATTTCAGTAGGCTATTTGAAAATATTTATTTGTCATGGGTTGTATAACATGCAGGTTTTCTTTGGTTCTGGTAACAGCCACATAAAAAATCCTGTTTTCTCCTTCGGGGTTCTTACCCATTTCAACCCAGGAACTATTGGCGATATCAGTGAGCACCAGAACATTGTCCGCTTCTCCTCCTTTTGCACCGTGAATCGTGCTTAATTTAACACGGGGCTTGGTTATTTTTTCTTCTTTTCTCAAGCACGAAATCAAATACTCTCTTTCCTGGATACCTATTCTATCAAATGCTTCATGCCAAATTGTATTGACCAACAGTCCATGTTCCTTTTCCAGAGTGTCCAGATCATATAAAAGATCCTCGTCTGCTGTTTTTAAGTTCTTTTTGCCTCGTTGTATGCCTTTTCCGGCAGACATGCAAGCATAGACCTTTTTAACCTGTTTTAAAGATACTTTGTTATCTTTTCTAAGTGTCTCCCAAGCATATATAGCATCTAACAAAGACTTTCTAACAGAGTAGCGCTCGTTTCTTTGGTAAAAAACTCCGGTAATTTTTAAAAAATCCTCAATAGCGTTCAATGAATAATTGTTTCGGGCCAAAACAAGCCATTCCCCTGAAGACATGTCTATATGTTCATAGGAAGTATGAAAATTGACCGTACCTTCTTTCTCTCTTGGCTGCCATTTTTTTTCGCGTCTGTTNTTGGTGCGAGTAATGATTTTATTGGCGAGTTCGTGTATTTTTTTAGGCACCCTGTATGATTGTTTCAATTGTATTTCCTTGCCCCGTAAATCAATGAACTGCTGAACATCAGCTCCGGCCCAGTTATAAATAGCCTGGTCATCGTCCCCGGCTATAAAAATTTCTGTTGCATTTTCTGCTAATTTTTTGACACATTTCCATTGTAGTGCAGATAAATCTTGAGCNTCGTCTATAAACAAAACATCAAGATCGGGAATATTGGTTGATTCCAGAAAGCGTTCAAGCATNTCCGTGTAGTCATTTAAGAAACGAGAATTTTTATATTTTTCATAAGAACGACAGAACCAATCAAAATGAACCCAATTGAAATCGGAAAAGCCGTTGTTCCATTCCTGTTTGTAAGGCACTCTTTTGTTTCTTGAAATGTTTTCCAAGAACAGCATTTTATCTGCTTTGGTTAAAACAACCGGAGTTCCTTCCAGGGAACTCCAGGAGCCAGTGATTCTTTCTCCTATTATTTCCCCAAATTCTTTCAAGTCCGATTGACTCAAAACATCTGATTTTTTTAAATTGAGCTGTCGATAACACAAAGAATGTATGGTCCTGAAATAAGGCAGGTCCTGTGAATCAAGAATAAATTTGGTAGTGGCACGTTCCAGGGCTTCCCTGGCTGCTTTTCTGGTAAAAGCCAGATAAGCAATTCGTCCTGGGCTTGTGCCTTTTTCTAAAAATTTTTCCACTTCATTCAATAAAAAAGTAGTTTTTCCGGTGCCTGGTGGCCCGACAACGATATTCCACATTAAAAACCTTCCTGATCCATGTTCGGTGTATCCAGTTGTATTTCTTCTTCATATTCAAAAGCCGGGATCGCCCAAACATTGATTCCTCTTTTTTTAATGCTCCAAAAACGGTGTTCTGCGCCTAAGTCTTTCAGTTTTGAGGCAATTCTGTTAGACCCCATTTCTGTAAAGCGTTGTTTAACAAGATAACTTTTAAGGTCTTTTAACCTAAAATAAGTAACATGTTCTTTTGTCCATGGTTTCCCTAAGAGAATTTCATCTTTTACAGAGGCTTGTGCCAAGTCTGTGCAAAAGGATTCTAATAATTCCATGAATTGTCCTTCAATAGAAACATCTTTGCTGACTTCTATGATCTCCATGCCGTTTTCCATCAGGTGTTGTACTAAATTTTGCCAACTTTTTTCATTCATTCTCGGAGGCATTAAGTTTAATTGTTCCATGCACACTCTTTGAAAACGCAATTGATTTTGTAATTGTTCCGTGGTCAATTCGATTCTGCGATCACTTATTGAAATGAACCACAGGGGTGGGTCCGTGTTTAGTTTTGCCAGACTGGAAAAGGTTGGAATCCCGTGATCCTCTCCCACTCCATAACGAAAAGTTAAACATTTATTTCTGTTGCAGTAGGAACGGATGGGTTCGGTTGAGCAACGGTAATTATAGTCTTTTTTTTGCAGGGTCTTTATCAAGGCCAAAACCTCCTGTGCAGGTAATGGGGGAGTAACATATTTCCTGTTGTATTCTTCTATTTTTTTATCCCAAGTATCTGGGGTTGCTTTTTTCAGATAAACACCGACATTAAATAACCCGTTGTTCCTGGTTCCTTCCGGGAACCCTTGTTTCAAAAGAATTTTCAAACAAGGCGGTCCTTCCTTTAAGTCTTTTGTTTCAGGAACTTTTATGGATAAGAGTTCCTTATGGGAAATTTTTCTTGCCGTTGCTAAACCAAGAAACTTTTTCATAGATATTGCATTTCCTTTTTCATTAAAAGCATATCGGGTAGAGTCATCGCCGCCAAAGTAGGGCATATTTAGCCAGGAACCTACATCATTTCTTTGGACCAAAATTTCTCTTTGTTTAGGGTATATTTCAACTCCGCCGTGACCCAAGGCAGCAGAAAGTTCTCTTAATTTATCTTGCATGTCGCCAGCAGGAATAGCCTCTTTTACAAATAAAAAAACATGTGCCCCGCCACTTTTACTGCGACAGACAACCAGGGGAAATTTTTGATATTCTATTAAATGGACAACATGGGGAATATCTAAAGGGTAAACATCAATGTCTATACAACCCCAATATACTTGATTATCTTCAGTTATAGGTATGATACCTAGACTATCTTCGCCATTGAGATGGTTTTCCCAATGTTTTGTCTCAGCACCACCGCTTTTGACTGTTTTTGCTTTTCCTTTTTGTTTGGGTGTCAGTGAGGTTTCTATTTGAAATATACCATGTGCCCTGGTTGAGCCTCTAAATAAACGAAAAAAACTTATTGCCAATTTTTGCAATTCTTACTCCTTAAAAATGGGGGCTTTTACACCCCCATTTAAACCACCCACTAAAAAGGAACGTCCTCTTTGGTTTGCTCACCAAATTCAGGAGAATTTACTGTTACAGCNAAGGCTTTTGCCTGACTGTAAAGTGCGCCGTCTGTTATTTTCCCTCTCTCGTCTATTTTCCAACCATACCAAGTGCCTTTGTTGTTTTTCTCNGGCACCGTAGTTAANTGGTAAAGATGACTATAGGAAGCTGGAGTAAATGATTCCCCGTTTCCTCTAGTTATACGAAGTGAGTTCATGTTTGCTAACCAACGCCTTGATTTTTTCAACTGCGTGGAAGCCATGGCAATCATAACCGGTGTGGTTTTACCGTTTTGAACTAACAAAACATAATGGTTTGCAGTGGTTTGAATGTAGTTACCGTTTTGCAATTCATCTTGTCCCTTGTTATTTCTCGTGGTTTCACTCAAAATTCCAGGGTTCTCATGAATAGTAACAAACCCGCCTCCTGCGTCTCTATCAACAAACTCTAAATAGACGCGTTTGTAAGCGAGAGGTACTACTGTAACGCCTTGGTCTCCCCGGCAATACTCACCAGTGATATTATTCATAATATCGCCAACTTGCAGTCCAGGAATGAAAGAACCGTCATTCTCATCAACTTCTTTATTGGTCTTTTGAGCAATTTTCAATTGAGGAATGATTAGATCGTCCGGAGTTACGTTTTCTAGTCCAGCACCTGCATCTTCTGCAAAAGTTTCTGCCGAAATAGTGGTTACTTCTTTTTTCGTGTTTTTTGTAGCTTCATTCATTCTTATTTTACCTTTGTTATTTTACTTTTCTGACCTATATAAACATTAAAAGTGTCCAAAGGCAGGTCAGTACCTTTTTCCACTTGCTCCCTCACAAAGGCTTTAAGCGTCATGGGTTCTACCCACTCTTTTTGAGCAGTATTCATCCCTTTGCCGTCAAGTTCGTTAAGGAGANTNAGTGCAGCATCGTCTTCGTCTCTTCCGAAACTAACCGACACTGTATTTTTAATCAGATCCGCAAAATTGTTTTCACGGAGCCAATCAAAAGCGGTTTCTCTTGTGTCTGGAGTAATTCTGGCACTGTAATAGGTAAGTGTGCTTACTTTGGTGCCGTCTTTTAATTTGAACTCAGACACACCTGCAGCTATTAATGCTTCAGGGAGCAGGTCTTGGGAAATTCTTCGATGCTTTTCTTTCAGCACCTTCATCTCATTTTCTTTTTCTTCTATCTGTTCTTCAAGATCTACTTGTGATTCAGCCAAAACAGAAATACTTTGTATTCCTTCATTGGTTACATTTACCTGTTCAGCCTCATCAAATAAAATTTCATTTTTCATGCCTTCACCTCTACTGGATAATACATAACTTCACGTCTGTCCCATTTTAAGAGCTTGACTTGTTGTCTGTTTGCCTGGAGAGCGTAATGAATTGCAAAACCTATTGCAGCCGGATCTCCGATTAGCAATAAAAAATCATTGTCATTAAAGTTTTTCAATGCATTTTTAAGCCGGGCCACAGTAGGAGCAGGACTGAACATCATGTTTTCTCTGGCAGGAAGAATAATCTTCAGGTCTCCATATTTGGACGCAGAAAGAATATTTTTGTTAGGGTCGGGTTCTTGGACTACATATACGGTCATCTCTTATTTCTCCTGTCTTAATAAAAAAGAAAAGCACCCGAAACAAAGAAGGGGTATCAAAGATAAACTACTCTATAGTAGACGAGTGCTTTTCCATAAAACTATTATATTGCCTCTGAAGAAAAAAACAATAAATTTTTTTTCATTAATTTTGGAAAATAGCCAATAAGCCAATAGCTTTTTGTGTAAAGTATTGATGTATATAGTAAAAGTGGCTATTACGGATGGCTATTGGCAGGCTATTGGCAAACTCAGTGCCAATATCTTCTTTACTTTTGCCAGGGACGACTATAGACTTACTTATTACATAAAGAAGAAATAAGAGAGATGCTAAATTTTGTATACAAAACAAAACCTTATAAACATCAAAAAACAATACTAGAAGACACCTGGTCCCTTAAGGAACATGCTTTGTTTTTGGAAATGGGCTGTGGCAAGAGTAAAATACTACTTGATAACATTGCCATTCTTTATGGCCTAGGAAAAATAGATAGTGCCTTAATTGTTGCTCCCAAAGGAGTTTATGATAATTGGGTAATTGGGGAAATACCCTTGCATTTACCTGATTATATTTCTCACCAGACTATAAAGTGGTCTCCTTTGGAAACTAAAAAGAACCAAAAATATCGAGAACAAGCATTAAAACAAACATTTGATCTTACTTTTTTAATCATGAATGTAGAGGCTTTCAGCACTCGAAAAGGCACAAAATTTGCTTTTGATTTTTTATTCCATAAGAAAGCGATGTTCGCTGTAGATGAAAGCACCACGATTAAGTCTCCTAAAGCTAACCGTACCAAGAATATTGTCCGTTTATCCAAATATGCTGAGTATCGAAGGATATTAACCGGTGCACCTGTTACCAGGAGTCCTCTTGATCTCTACACTCAATGTGAATTTTTGGACCCAGAACTATTGGGTTACAGCAGTTATTATAGTTTTAGGACCAGATACGCTGAAATGGTCAATCGCACCTCAGGGGGTCGCAGCTTCAAACAGGTAATTGGTTATAAGAGATTGGATGAATTAAACGAGCTGCTTAAATCATTCAGTTCCAGGGTTTTAAAAAAAGACTGTCTGGATCTTCCAGACAAGGTTTACATCACCAGAAAAATTGAAATGACCCCAGAACAAAAGAAAACCTACAATGAAATCAAAAAATATGCTCTTTCAGATCTTTATAACGAACAAAAAGAAAGGCAACAGGTTTCAGTGACTTCAGTGCTGACAAAACTATTGCGATTGCACCAGATTTCTTGCGGTTTTACCACAGTGGACAGTAAAGAGAACATCGCCCTTAAATCAAACGCTTAGAAGAATTGATGAATGTTTTAGAGGAAGTCGAAGGAAAAGCAATTATTTGGGCCAATTACCGATACGATATAAAACGTATCGTAGAGACTATCCAAGAAACATACGGCACAAATGCCGTAGGTTCTTATTATGGCGACACAAGTGATATTAATAGGGCGCTATACCTTAAACAGTTCCAAGACCTTAAATCGCCTCTCAGATTCTTAGTTGGAAACACACAAACCGGGGGTTACGGGATCAATTTAACTGCTGCTTCACAGTGATATATTATTCTAATAATTTTGACCTAGAAAAAAGGCTTCAGTCAGAAGACCGAGCACATCGCATAGGTCAAGTAAATAAAGTTACTTATATAGACATTATTTGTAAAGGAACCGTAGATGAAAAAATTGTCAGATCTCTTTTGGCTAAGCAAAACATTGCTGCCCAAGTCCTCGGAGAGGATGCCTGGAAAGATTGGATTAAATAATTGTGAGTGTTGTTATGAGGCTCCTGCTGTACGAGGCATCATACATAAAACCACGACTCGTCAGCATCGTTTTTCTTGTTGTGAAAGCTGTGCTCGTTTAGATACAGAGGCTTTTTGGGAAAGGTTTATTCATAACTTAATCAATCGAATACTTAAGTATCAAGAAGAAGGTTATTATCTAGAGTAGGCACCGCCATACATCCTACCTAAACCACCATACATTGGTGGTCTACCATAACCACCATATCGTGGTTGAAAACGATATTGTTGTTGATAATACTGCTGCTGTTGATCACCACCGCCACCAGCACCACCGCCACCAGCACCACCGCCACCGCCACTACCATCATCTACAGGAGGAGTGGGGTTAAAGCTCTGTTGTTGGTAATTCATTAAATTGTATAGGTCGGTTTGAGGGAACATGTTCATTTGAAAATTCCTGTTCATTGCTCCTAGTCCCTGTGCATAGGCGTAAGGGTTAGAACCAAACATCTGTCGACCAAACCCCTGAGTTAATCCCCCGTAAGGACTAGGTTGGGGTCGAGGAGGCATCCCACCACCATACATTCCACCAAGTCCACCGTAGCCACCCATCATTCCGCCACCGTAGCCACCCATCATTCCGCCACCGTAGCCACCGTAGCCACCGTAACCGCCACCCATCATTCCACCACCGTAACCGCCATACATTGGAGGACTCATT
>JGI25130J35507_1000728_pt1 | contig 10546 bp, 12 predicted proteins | sample ETNvirnome_2_300_FD_35507 | JGI IMG/M metagenome (IMG submission 35507)
GTTTCCGAGTTCTTCACCACTAGCCCTGCGAAGATGTGAGGCAGGTCGTTTCCACTCCGACCGTTGTGAACTGACCTGTAGTCGGCGAGCAGGTCTGGGGCGTATTCGGCCACCTCCGGGCACACCAATCGTAGGTTCATGTTGGCTTCAGTCAGGTCGCCGCCGTCGATGTTCACTTCGACGCCTGCTTCGCGCACTCCGTCGAGAGTCGCTAACAGGATGTCGAGGTTGTCGACTGGCTTGTACCGGTCGGACAGGAGTGCGCGGGCGATGCCTCGCTGCTCACAGTCGTCGGTGCGGAACCCGCGAAGCAGATGCCGTCGAGTCGGCTCGTCGCCCAGCCAATAGTTGACGTTCATGTCCCACAAGTCGGGCCTTGCCCGCATGGCGCGGACGTACTTCAGCGGGATGTCGAACCGTGCTCCGATCCCCTTGTCGAAGATCGGCGTGGGGTCAAGCCACGCCGTCCTCAGCGACGTTCCTTCCTCGTCCAGTTCGAGTGCTCCTTCACGAACTCCGATGACGCCGCCCTCGGCGACGAGCGCCGAACTGGGCACGACCACGTCGTACTTCACGTCTGCCTGAGTCCGGAGCATCTCGACCAGCGACGGAAGGTCGCCGTTTCGGAGGGCAAGGTTGCCTTCCGCTCCATTCCAGAGTGTGTCCATCGTTTCTACTGTCCTCTCAGTTGGTGTATAAGGCGATGCCACACCCGGTACGGCGGCCCCTGTGAATCCCCATCACCAGTTCTCGCCTTATTGTTGTGCCCGGGTGTGACATCGTCCCTGCCGAGGACTCGAACCTCGGTGTTTGCGAGGCTAACGCCCCACCCGCTCAGGGTTTGGTTCTGCGGGTTGATACTCGCTCTCTCCGGCTTTCTGCGGTTCGCTACATCCTCTTGTAGCGGACCCTGTGTCGAACGCCGGAGACAGCGTCGGATCATCGCGCCTCCTCCTCGATGGTCGCTGCGAACATCTGGACGCCGTCGTCGTTGACGAAGTAGCGGCGGGAGTTGCCGATCCAGACGGTCTTGACGTCGCCGGACTTCAACGTCACGGCGCAGATGGCGGGCTTGCCGTCCATCGCCTGACCGGCTGTCTCGGCCGGGCCGACGACCATCCAGCCGTCGTTGTGCCCGTCGCGTCGGAAACTGGTTGCGGCGACCGCCTCGTCGTGGGCAGCACGCTCGTCGGAGGTGAGCAGGTCGGTGGTCACGACAGGATCTCCTCGACGACAGTGATGGCGTCACTCTGCCGGAAGCGATCGACGAACTCGTCAGCCTGCTCGCTGTAGTCGAAGTCCCAAGTCGATGACCGGGTAGGGTCGGCCTGCGAGGTCACGGTGACCGAAGTGCCGGTGCCACAGGTGTCGAACCGGATCACGACCGGTTCCGGCTGCTGTGAGGTTTCGATGTGGGTGGTGGTGTTCACTTGGCCTCCCTCGCGTTCCGCTGATCGGCATCGAGCGCCTCGTCGGGAGGCTGGGTGAGGTTGAACGTGGGACCGAACTCTGCCAGCACCTCGTCGACGGGCCTGTCTCCGTAGGCCTTCTCCCAAGCGGCGGCCATCGCCGTCATGGCTGCGAACGACAACTCCAGTTTGAGGCTGCCCCAGCCCCCGTCGTAGTCGACGAATGGGTTGCCGTCGTTGTCGACGTCGAGGCGCACGTTCCAGTTCCGGCTGACCTTGTAGGATGCGTCGTCCCCGTCGACCGTTTCGGCGATGGCCTTCTGCAGCGGCCATTCCTTCCGGTAGTCGTCGTACTTGGTGGCCTCGACGAAGCCCTGCGGGATGGCTTGCAGCGCCTCCTGTACGACCGGCACGACGTTGGCTTCGTACTCTGCATTGGCCCACTTCTGCCAGTGCCCGTGGCGCACCTCGGCCGCTGCGGCGGCTACCCTGCCCTGAGCAGCCTTGGCAGCATCGGCGGCGGCCTTGTTCCAGTAAGCCTCGACGTCGACACTGTGGTCGAAGTGACGAGTGTGGGGCCGTCCGTAGACCTGATTCTGGCAACGGGGGTAGGAGCGGTGTGGCATGTCCGAGTACCGGACCTCCATCGCCTCGTAGTGCACCTTCATGGCCTCCTTGAACTCGTCGGCTGTGTAGTCGACGCCCGCCACGTAGCCGGGCAGTTTCGGCAGATGCTCGATGTCATCCTCGTCCTCGCTGATGGCGTATGAGTAGAGGGCAGCCTTCTCGTCGGCAGCCTCCCACGAGGCCGCCATCTCTGCCACCGCCACGTCGTGNTCGACGAACTCCCGCTTGTGGNAGTCTGGGGTGACGGTGACGAAGGAATCTACGCTGAGGTAGGCGAGGGTGAAGCCCTCTCCGTACTCCTCCTTGTCCCGGATGGCTCGCTCTAGGTCGCCGTACTGCGGCACCCACTCGATGGTGGTGGCAGTGCGGATGTAGGCCGTCCGGCAGTCGGCGGGCTGGTGCACCCGGTAGACAGTGTTCGGTTGGATGTCTGCTTTCTTCATGACAGGTTTTCTCCTTTGTGGTTGTTGGTACCCATCGTCCCCGCTCCGGACTCGAACCGGAGTGTGTGCTGCTGGCAGCAGCCCGCTCGGGGGATCATTTCGTTAGCCTTCCTCGGGCCTGTGCCACAGCCCGCCGTCCCGTGGGCCGACGACGACGCCCCGGCGGGGGCCGAACATCTGCTCTGCGACTTCGGGGCCTCGCTTCTTCGCCACCTCGTCGAAGGCCGCCGTCTGGCCGAAGCGGAGCAGCGACTGGTCGAAGTCAGCGCCGAGCACTTCTTGAAAGTCGGACAGGACGCCAGCGGCTCCGTTCACAGACTCAGCATCCCTGAACATCCGACGCTTCAGGAGGTTGAGCAAGGCCCGCACATCCTCGGTCGTGAGGTGGTCGGTGTGTCCGCAATCCGTGGTGGCGCTCATCAGGCGTTCACCCGGCCATCCTGTAGTGCCTCGACGCCGTTTGGCTGGCCCTCGCCCGCCTCCGGGTCGCAGCCCAGCCTGTAGGCGGGAAGGAACCTGCCCTTCACCGACTGTCCGCTCTCGACGAAACCTTCGTAGGTGACGGTCGTGTGGAAGTCGATGTCGTTGACGCCGGGGTTGGCGCAGTAGTAGCGAACCGTCATCCACTCCGTAATGGCGTCTGCCATCTCGTAAGGCAAGTAGCCCTGTCCGCACCTCGACTGGGGCGACGTTGCGACGTAGCCGTCGTCGTCGATCCGGTCTTCCTGCCGCCAGATGCTCAGCGCCACCGCCTTCGTGAGGCGGGGCTGGTTCCGCTCGTCGATGTCCACATGCTCGTGAACGGTGACGGTGCCGTCGTAGTTGACGACCTTGAAGTCGGCCTCGATGCCGACGGTCATCGTCACCGGGCGGTCCGATTCGATCCGGCCCGGCCAAAGGGCGTCGGGCGAGACGAGTCGGTGGACCCGAGCCTCGTGCTCGGTGCCCTCTGGGAACGAACCCGGCTCGAACGGTCCCTCACCGGCGGCGGTGTAGAACTGGAAGTCGAACTCCTCGCCACAGTCGATGCAGGCGTCGTTCTCCCAATACTTGCATCCGCACCAGCAGCGGTGGCATCCGCTGTTGGCGAAGGCGTTGCCGAGGTTGTCGATCTCGACTGGGAACTTCTCGTTGGTGACGGTCATCGGATCAACCCTTCCTCGTGTGCAGCGGTTGTGGCGTTCTCGAAGTACGACTTGACGTCCCGGCGCAACTCCCTGACGCCGCCGGGGGCGTCGATGCCGTATGTCATGTCCCACGCCTCGGCGTCGACCTCGACGGTGAAGTTGATGTTGACCTTCACCCATTTGACTTCGACCCAAGGGTGGCTGGCTTCCGTGGCTTCGTAGGTGGCGGTCATCACTTGGCCTCCTTCGCTGCCCGCTCGGCGGCATCCTGCTCGATGATGGCCGTCCGACCGATGCGATCGTCGCTCCAAGTGAGCCAGCCCATCTTGCGGGCGTGGTCCAGCGAGCAGACCCGGCTTTCATCTGCCAAGACGATGCCCGTCCCGTCGATGTGGGTCCAGAGTCCCCAAACCTGCTGAGGAATGATGTCGCCGGTCACCGGGTGAGCCTGCGAACGCTCGATGCCTTCGATCCTCTTGAACTTGACGACGGCGGTGTCGTCCAATGGCGTGGCGTAGTAGAAGTAGGCGTAGCCTCCCACGGGGATGACCTCGCCGTCTGCTGTGCGGATGGTTTCTGACATTGGTTGTGCTCCTTGGTAGGTGGTACCCATCACTCGTTAGTATAGGACCTAGGGGTACCTATATGCAAGCGGACTCGCAATGTTCAGGGCATGCTTATCTATGCACGAGCGACGGCCCTCGTTGTCCCGCAGAGTCACAAGGCTGTTGGCTAATCCGACGAATGGGCGTGCTCGACGTGTAACATATGTCTCGTCCCAAGTGCTCGCGTAGCCAAGGTGCCCGCTGTGGCCGGTGGCTCCGGCCGTGGCGTGTCCGAAAGGAGTGTCATGCCGAGGTATGTAGTCACCGGAGGAGCAGACGGCGTGTCCGGAGTCGAGGTTGACGGCAGGCGGTACGAGCCGGGCGACACAGTCGAGATTCCGACCGGGAAGAAGGACTGGCGCATCGCCGCCGGGTATCTGGAACTCGCTTCCAAGGCGAAGCGCGCCCGCAACGACAGCACCCGTTCCGTTGCTGACGATCAGGCGGCTCCCGAGAACGAGACGCACGCCAAACCCGCTCCGAAAACACCCGCAGGAGGTAAGAAGTAATGCCCACGTTCGTACACGGGAAAGGAACAAAGGTCTACCTCGACGAGTTCGACCTGACGTCGTACTTCAACTCGGCAGATGTCACCCTGACCAACGAGACTGGCGAGGTAACTGCCTTTGGGGACACCTCGAAGGCGTACCTGCTAGGGCTAGCCGACGGCACTCTGACTCTGAGCGGGATGTGGTCGGCTGACACAGACGGCTCCGACGAGGAACTCCAAGCCCTGCTCGGATCGACCACGACACCGCTCATCACGGTCGCTAGGAATGTGGGGACAGTTGGAAACTCGGCGACGCTCGCCAAGGCTCACGAGATCAACTACTCGATCTCCAATCCGGTGGCTGACATCTCGACGATCACGGCTGACTTTCAAGGCTCCACCGATGCGGTGTCGAACTTGACCTACGGGATCACCGTCGGCTCTCAGTTGCTCACCGGGGCGAGTTCCAATGTGCTGGACTTTCCGATGTCTCTGGCCGGAGTGGACAACTCGGCGTCGTCGGCCAACGGCGGCGTCGGCGTGCTCCACGCTCCGACGAACACGATCGCTGGTGGGACGACCACCTTCAAGATTCAGCACGACACGGTGTCGAACTTCGCATCGGCGGCTGACCTCATCACGTTCACGGCGATCGCCGCATCCACGGCGACGTCACAATTGGTCGCAGTATCGGGAACAGTCAACCGCTATGTGCGAGCAACCGCCACCACGGCGGGTTCATCAGGGAACATCACCACAATGGTGTCGTTCGCCCGGTTCTAGGAGGACCACATGCCAACATTCGTACATGGTAAGAGTACCGACTTCGAGTTGGACGACACAGGAGGCACGAGCCGTTCACTGGCGAACGTGCTGACTTCTGTCGACTTCCCGGAGACGATCGACACGGCTGAAACAACCGCCTTTGGTGCCACGAGCAAGTCCTACATCGTAGGGCTGCGCGATGCCACCATCTCAGTAAGCGGCTTGTGGGATGCCACTATCGACGGCTACATCATCGGCACCGAACCGGCGTCCCGGACGTTCATCTTCGGCCCGGCGGGTAGCACCGGGGGCAACGTCAAATACACGGGCGAGGCGATCCTCACCAACTACTCAGTCTCAAACCCGGTGGCGGACGTCGTGACGTTCAGCCTCGATCTTCAGGTCACAGGGAACGTGACTCGCACCACATACTGATCTCGTAACAACAACAGAAGGAGTGACCATCGTGTCCAAGTTGAGTGAAAAGATCAGGGCTGTCGACGACGGCAGCGCGGAGTTGTACGAAGTGCCCGAATGGGATGTGGTTGTCGAGATCAGGTCGATGACTGCTCGTGCTCGCGCCTCGTTCGTGGCTGAAATCGCCGGAACCGGAGGTGACTTGACTGAAGCCAACGACCCGAACCGAATCATGGGGATGTGGTGGCACGTCATTTCCCAGACATGCTTTGACCCGGACACTGGCGACTTGGCCTTCGAACCGGACGACGTCGAGTGGCTATTTGAGAAGAATGCACGAGTGGTGAACGACCTTGCCAACCAGTGCATGGAGGCGTCCGGCTTGACCGAGGAGGCACAGGCGGACATGGGAAAAGACTCCTCGGGTTTGCTGATCGACGAGGACGGCGAACTCCTGAGCGTCGGCTCTACTTCCGGCTAGCCAGAGAACTCAGTATGACAGTAGCCGAACTCCTAGATCGGATGTCATCTGCTGAGTTGGGCGAGTGGGCGGCTCTCTTTCAGATTGAGAATGAGGAAGCCGCCCATCAGAGGAGTGTCGCTTCCTCGCGTTCGAGAGTGAGGCGGTAGGTCATGGCTCAGCGCGTCGGGTCTGTGACGGCAGTCGTAACTGCCAACACGACTCAGTTTACGAAGGCCATGTCGAAGGCTCAAGCGAAACTGGCGACGTTCGGGAAGGCGGCGTCGAAAGTCGGCAAGGGCATGACCATGAAGGTCACCGCTCCGCTCGCTCTCATCGGCGGCGCGTCGATGAAAATGGCGATGGACTTCGAGCACTCGATGGCTCAGATCCAATCGCTGGTGGGCCTGAGTGCAGAGACTGTCAAGGCGTTCGAAGCCGACGTCATGCGCCTGTCGGGAGAAACGGCGCGTGCTCCGAAGGAACTGGCCGACGCCATGTTCTTCATCACCTCGGCTGGCTTGCGAGGCGCGGTGGCTGTAGAGGCGTTGGAAGCCTCAGCGAAGGCAGCAGCAGTTGGAATGGGCGACACGGTCGCTGTAGCCGACGCAGTAACCAACGCGATCAACGGCTACGGCGCAGCCAACATCAGTGCCACGCTCGCTACCGACATTCTCGCCAAGACAGTCGAGCAGGGCAAGGCGTCAGCGGCTGATCTCGCTCCCACCTTCGGGCGGCTGATTCCGATGGCTGCCGAGTTGGGGATCGGGTTCGATCAGGTCGGTGCCGGAGTGGCTTTCCTGACTCGGGCCTCCGGCGACGCTCGAATGTCGGCGACACAGTTTGCCGCGACAATGAAGTCGATTCTGAAGCCGTCACAGTCGGCTCGCCGAGTGCTGAACGAGATTGGCTTCTCGCTCACCGACTTGCGAGCAGCGGCGAGCACCGACCTCCTCAGCGCGCTTCAGACTCTGCGGGAGAAGTTGGAGGCGAACGGGTACGAGTTGTCGAATGTGTACGAGGACATCCGTGGCCTGAACGGTGCACTTCAGTTGACCGGCGTCCAGACCAACGAGGCGAGAAAAGTGTTCGACGCCCTTGCCCAGTCGGCTGGGAAACTCCAAGAGGGCTTCGAAATCGCCGCCGTGACGACCAAGTTCAAGTTCGACAAGGCCATCGCAGGCCTGAAGGCGTCGTTGACTACTTTCGGAGCGACCGTCGGCACCGTAGTGCTGCCGATGATTCAGAGTTTCCTCGGTTTCGTCACCTCGTTGTTCGCGGCCTTCGAACGCCTCAGCCCGGGGATGAAGAAACTGGTCGTCACGCTTGGCGTTCTCGCGGCAGCAGCAGGTCCTGTGCTGATGGCTATCGGAATGATTGCAACAGGCCTGTCGGCCCTGTTGGCTCTGAGCGGTCCCGTAGCCCTGCTGCTCGGCGCTGTCGCTGTTGCAACAGTTCTCGTGACTAAGGCGTTTGTGGATTCGGAGCGCGAAGCGAAGATTGTTGCAGATAGGCAGAAGGAATTGACTGATGCGTTTGTGGCATCTGGCGATGAGGCGCACACTCTTGTTGACCGATTGGGCGATCTGATTGCCAAATATAAGATGGTCAAAGACGAACTTAATGGCACAAAAGCAGCGGTTGAAGGCTTCGAGGGTGCATCCCTTCTAATGGGGTTGGCGTTAGACCGTGATGTTGCTACGGCAATGGCGAACCTTGGAATCGAAACTGATGTGCTGGAAGAAGCGTTGCGGTCCGGTGGCGCAGGCATGGAAGGCTTCTACAACATTGCGAAACAAACTAGCGACTTCACTGAGCAGCAGATGCTCGGGATCTTCAGCAACTTCACTGGTGCAACAGGCGAGGTTGGAGATGCTCTAGTCGAGGCATACCAGAGCGGCCTCATCCCGACCCGTGAAGCATTGATCGCTCTGACGTCCGTCTTGATGGATGTCGAATCGGCTTACAAAAATGATACGGCTGCGGTGAATGCTGCTGCGATGGCGACGTTGGGTGTTGGCGACGCTATCGAGGGTGTTACTGACCAGTCGGGCATCTTGGCATTGGCTGTCGGGGGCGATGTTGTAGCGGCACACATTGCGGCTGCTGACAAAACCGGCGACTGGGCTGGTGAGTTGGAGAAACTTCGCGTAAAGACTGATAAGGCCACCTTCGCGATGCAACAGCAAATCAGGGAAGCACACCGAATGGAAGCCCAGTTCTTCGGTGGCACAGAAGCGATGGCGGCTTACGAGGAGGCGTTGAGCGATCAGCGGTTTGCCACTATGCGCGCCTTGTACGCTGAAGGCAAATACGAGGAAGCATTGGAGTTCGCTGCCAACGCGATGGCTTTCGCTGAAGGCAAAGCAGAACGATTGGCTGCTCGCGAACGCGAAGCGGCAACAGAAACCGGCGCATTGAGTCTCACAATCGCTGACATGAACGCCAATATCGCAGCCGGGTTGGATCCGTTGGGTCGCACTGCTGAAATGTTGGGTGAAATAGCGGCGCAGGCGGCAGGTGCTGATCAGGCGTTGCTCGCATTCGCCAAGGAAAATACTGACGAGGCGAAGAATCGGGCGCACTGGGAGTCGGTCGCTAATCAGAACCGAGCCGACGCTCTGGCGATCGAAACCCGATTCAACGATCTCGCCGGTGAGATCAACAGTGAACTGAGTGACCAAGTAGCCGCTGTTCGTGAGCGTGTCGCCTCCGAGGAGATCAGCCACAGCACAGGCGTTCAGATCCTCACGGGCCTGAAGCGGCAGTCGGATGAGTTGGAAGAAGCCGAGCGTGTGCTGATTGAACAGAAGAGAATACTTCAGGACCAGAAGGACGCCCTCCAAGCCAACATCAATGTGCAGGAGGCGGCGCTGGAGAACGCCGAGGCTCACCTAGCGGCGTTGGAGGCTCAGGCCGAGGCGGCGAAGAAACCCGTGCAAGCCTTGAAGGACCGGGCGGCAGCGGAGCGCGAGGGGTTCAGCGCCCTGCGGGGCATGTGGCAGGCACAGAACGACCTGAACGACGCGGTCGAAACACAGCAGGGCCTTGTCGATGAGATCGCCCTCGTCACAGCCGGTGAAGGCGATGCGATTGCCGAAGCGACGAAGGCGTGGGAGGAACAGAAGGCTGTTGTTCGAGACTTGGTCGACGAGATGGACGACCTCAACGACCAGATCTTGGACGCCGAGGCTCGCAAGTTGGATCTGCTCGCCAAGGAAGGCGAGTTCCAGCGTGGCCTGACCCGTGAACTCAATGCACAGAAGTTGGCCTACTTCGACATCACCGCTCAGGTGGCCGAGTTGGAAGGACGACAGGCTGAACTGAGCGAAGGGGCGTTGGACACTCAGCGTGGTCTGGTTGATTCGCTCAAAGCCCAGCAGGCGGCGGTCACCGAGGTGGAGCAGGCGCTCATCGACTTGGGGATCGTGTCAGCGACCGACGCGGCGCAGGCCGACATCAGCGCCAAGCAGGCGAAGAACCTCATCAAACTCCGCGACGAGATGGAGGAAACGCAGGCGGCGTTCGAGGCGGGTGAGGCGACGACCCTTGACCTGATCGAAGCACAGGACGACTACACGAAGGCCGTCAAGGATGCACGCCGTCCGATCGACCAGTTGGAGCGGGCTACCGACGACCTTGCCCGGATGGAGAAGGACGCTGAGCGCATAGGGCTGGAGTTGGCTGTCGCCCGCGACCAGTTGACGCAGAGCACCGAAGCCAAAGCCAAGGCTGAGGACACAGCAGCGCGCACCTCCGAAGCGGTAGCGGAGATCGACGCTGAACTGATCACTCTGGAAGAAAAGTTGGCCGAAGTCACCAAGGCTGAAACTGAGGCCCGCGACGAAGCCAACAAGATGAAGGACATGTCGGCGATCCAAGACGCCGAACTGGTCCGGTTGAACAAGGAGTTGGAGGTCGCCAACTGGGATCTGGTTGCCGCGCAGTACGGAGTCCGTGACGCTGAAATCGCCCTAGCCGAAGCGGGCGACAAGGTGAACGACGCCATCAGCCGGATGCGCCCACTGTCCGAAGAACTCGCTGACGAAATGGAGGTGCTGTCGGACGTTGCCCGGCTCACCTACCCAGAGTTCGACACGATGCGGGCCAACTTGGCGGTGCTGGAGCCTCAGATTGCTTCAGCCAAGAGCGCCGTTGATGGGTTCAAGGGTGCGATCGCCGCGCTGGTTCGGGAGATGGCGA
>JGI25130J35507_1000731_pt1 | contig 10533 bp, 19 predicted proteins | sample ETNvirnome_2_300_FD_35507 | JGI IMG/M metagenome (IMG submission 35507)
TCCTTCTGGCTTTCGTCAGTAGGTTAATACACACCTGTGCCCCGCACAGGGGCAATATCACTAAAAGATTATTGTTAAAAGCGGGGGCTCTGAAAAAGAGCTTGACTTTTGGAGTCAAGTACTGTATAATTATAGTATGGAAACTTCAAATTGTGCCAACTGTGGCCAGCTACCTGTGGTAGAATTTTACACACACCACAAAAAAGGTTATCAAAGTATATGTAAAAAATGTAAAGCTGTTTATAATAAAGAACATTATAAGGTGAATAGAGAATCATATAAGGCAAGTGCGAAACAAAGTAATACAAAAATACGAAAAGAAACAAAAGAATATATTTATAATTTTTTGCTTGTTAATCCTTGTATACATTGTGGTGAACCTGATCCGGTAGTTTTGGATTTTCATCATATCGATAAATTAAATAAGCGCTTTACAGTTTCGGCTGCGAAACATTGTTCGCTCGTAGCCGTAAAGAAAGAAGTGTTAAAGTGTGAAGTGTTATGTGCGAACTGTCATAGACGGCATCACGCTAAAGAGCTAGAAATTAATGGGGTGAGTTCTGAGAACACATCGGATTCCAATCCCGATTAGCGGAGTTTGATTCTTCGTTACCTCGCCAAACATACGGAGGGTACTACGGCATGGGCTGTAATTCGGTTTGAACCCGAAGGCGATCTAACGGTTGGGGGTTCGATTCCTCTACCCTCCTTTTATGGTGTACGAACGCAAACGGATACGCGGCTAAGTTGTGATTTTAGTGTAACCGGGTTTGAGCCCCGGCGTACACACCAAACGAAAAACGAAATCGGCAAAAAGTCGAAAAAAATGCGGGCCAATTTTTTGGCTGGAAATAGTTTTAATGCAAATAACAGAAAAGTTACTAGACCAGATTTTAGATGAAAAGGATTATTCGTGGATTAAGGTCGGTAGGTGGAATATATATGATTATGCCGGATATCAAGATTACGAGCGAATATTGGACGATTTAGAAGAACACCACATTCAAGAAACAACGTTTTTAATAAGGTTGTTACGCGATTTAGCGGAAGAGTTAAAAAATGGAACGCCAAGATAAAGCAACCTTTTTAAAGGTTTTAAGAGAATTATACGATTTAGATAATAAAACCCTTGAAGAAATCTCAGACCTTCCGGCATTTCGATCGGTTGAATTTGAATTTTGTCAATCGTATGCCGCGCCGTCCGATTTACGAAGAATTTTGAGAAAGGTTATAGAACACGAACATTTGAAAAGATACAAGATGGAAGAAAAAGACTGTATACTTAGAATTCCGCTAACTTATGATGAGCTAAAAGGCTTAAAAACCCGGGTGGATGATGTTTTTGACGTTGCTCCATATGTTAAAAAATTGATAGATAAAGATGAGTAAAATTATACTAGAAGAATTAGATACTGTCAGCTTTTGTTTTGATGGCTGTAATATTGTATGGGCTGTATGGTATGACGACGAAGGTAAATGTTGGATGGCAGAAACAATTTTTGGTAAGTATTCAACTTGGGCCGAAACTCTAACCGAGCTAAACGCGTCAATTTGGGATGTTGTAGAATTAATGGTTAAAAGTAAAGAAAATGAGTAACGAACAAAATTATAACGTAATTAAGCTAGCTTCTGGTGTTCCAATTAAACTTTGGAACAAGCACGCCTATATTGAAGAAACAGCAATGCGCCAATTATATCAATTGGCTAAAATGCCGTTTATTCACAAGCATGTGGCTGTAATGCCAGATGCACATATGGGACGTGGAGCCTGCATCGGTTCTGTAATTCCAACCAAAGGCGCAATTATCCCAGCAGCAGTAGGTGTTGATCTAGGCTGTGGTATGGTTGCGGTTAAAACAGATTTAACAGCTAACGATTTGCCAGACAACCTGAAGAAGATGCGTTTGGCAATTGAAAAGGCTGTACCACACGGTAGAACACACAATGGTGGGAACCGTGACGAAGGCGCATGGGGAGAAATTCCAAAGCGCGTCGGAAATCTATGGAATTCGCGCTTAGATGCTCGATTTAAGGAAATTTGTGGCCACAACAAGCATATTGGCAAAAGTAATCATATTAATCACCTAGGAACGCTAGGTGGTGGAAACCACTTTGTAGAAGTGTGCCTAGACGAAAACGATATTGTGTGGGTTATGTTACACAGTGGTTCACGTGGTGTAGGCAACCGAATTGGTCAAGAATATATCAAGCAGGCTAAGAAAGAAATGAAAAAGCATTTTATTAGCGTGCCGCATGTTGATTTAGCATATTTGGTCGAAGGCTCAAAATATTTTGATCGATACGTGGAAGGCGTAGAATGGGCTCAAGATTTTGCTAGTATTAGCCGTCAGATTATGATGGAAAACTCGCTTGAGGCGGTTCGTAAGGTATTAAACTTGAATAGCCTTTTTAAGAATAGCCGAAAGCCAGAAATTGCTGTTAATTGTCATCACAACTATGTAACTCGCGAACACCATTATGGTGAAAATGTGTGGGTCACGCGCAAAGGTGCGGTAAATGCTTCATTGGGTAGAATGGGAATTATCCCGGGCTCAATGGGTGCAAAATCATATATTGTCGAAGGCAAAGGCCTACCGGAGTCATTTAATTCTTGTTCACACGGCGCTGGCCGCTGCATGTCGAGAACAAAGGCAAAAGATACTTTTACCTTGGACGACCATATTGAAGCGACTCAAGGCGTTGAATGCCGGAAGGACGAAGACGTAATTGACGAAACTCCAATGGCGTACAAAGATATTGAAGAGGTTATGAAGTCACAATCAGATTTGGTTGAAATTAAATATACACTAAAACAAATTCTTTGTGTGAAGGGTTAAAATGAGAAGAATTACACTAACAAGACACTCTAAACCATGGTCTGAATATTATCAATATGATGTTGAAAGAATTTGTAAAGCTTTTGCACAAAGAGACATGTATTGTTCAGAACAACAAGCTTATGACATGTGGTCGGAATATTCAAACACATATGCTGCAGGCTGGTTGTTTTTACCGGATTCAAATGCTGATATTGTCGAGTTTTTGTTTGGTCGTTACAGTGTCTTGGAGGAATAAAAAGAACTTGACTTTTACGTCAGGTTTGGTATAATAGTAGTATGAAGATTGTGTGTATCAGTGATGTTCACACGTATATGGACAGACTTGAAATTGAAGAATGTGATATGCTGTTGTGTGCTGGAGATATTTCGTATCGAGGAAAGCTTGACGAAGTTAAGGCTTTTCTAGACTGGTTCGAAGTACAGCCTGCTAAACATAAGGTTTTTATTGCAGGAAATCACGATTTCTTGTTTGAAAATGATCCTGAAGTTGCCCGGGCACTACTTAAATCATATCCGGATGTTATCTATCTAGAAAATTCTAGTGTAGAAATCGAAGGAATCAAGATTTGGGGATCGCCTTGGACGCCATGGTTTTATGATTGGGCATTTAATGCTTATCCCGAGAAGCTGCGGTCCATTTGGAGTCAAATTCCGAATGATGCAGATATTGTGATGACGCACGGACCCCCTAGGGAAATACTTGATAAAACGGCCCGCGAGGGTGAACACGTCGGGTGTCCATGGCTACTCAGGAATATTGAGCGAATTAAACCCAAACTACACGTGTTTGGTCATATCCACGAAGGTTATGGACAGCAACAAGAAGGTAAGACGCTATATGTTAATGCTGCAAATTGCACGTTGGCATATGGTCGGAAGCCACTCAATCCGGTAATTTCGGTTGAGTATGAAAAGGAGAATAAAACGCCAGCGTAGCCCAACGGCAGAGGCACAGCACTTAGAATGCTGACAGGTGTGGGTTCGACTCCCACCGCTGGTACTGATTAATATATGAATTTTAAGCGACGTAAATATACAAAAGAACAATTTATTAATGCAGTTCGAATTAGTTTTTCCGTTGCGCAAGTATTGCGTAAAATAGGATTAAAAATAACGGGTGCAAATTATAAAACTGTGTATATGACTGCTAAACAATTAGGTTTAAGTTTAGAGCATTTTACTGGCCAAGGCCATTTAGCCGGGAAGACTCATAATTGGGGTAAAAAACGCCCACTTAAAGAAGTTTTAGTANAAAACAGTACATATACTAGTTCTTCTAGTTTAAAGCGTAGGCTTATTAAAGAACAACNATTGGTTTATCAATGTAAATTTTGTTCAATATCAGAATGGCGAGGTCAAAAACTTAGTTTACAATTAGATCATATTAATGGCGTTAATGATGACCATAGATTGGAAAACTTAAGACTTTTGTGTCCTAATTGTCATTCGCAAACCGATACGTTTGCCGGTAAAAACAAATAAATTATAACACCATGCGGGTGTATCCGAATTGGTAGCAGGAGGGAGACTCAAAATCTTTTGGCTTTATTTATGCCCATGCAGGTTCGAATCCTGTCACCCGTACTTATAAAATATGAAGAATAAGGTAACAATAGAAACTAGCTTAAATCGATTGCAAGACAAAATATACGTTGTATTTGAATTAGATCGTATGTTGGTAGCAGCAACTAGCCTTGAAAAACAATTAGCCGATACATGGGCAGAACACCTAACGGCTGAGCAAGAAAAGAAGCGAAAACAGTTAGCTATTTATTCTGAAAATTCTAGAAAGCGAAGAGAAAAAGAAGAGGAAGAAAGAAAAAGAAAAGCGCAGGCTGCCAAATATGGATTATCACTTTGTGAAGAGGGTGGACAATTAAGTCTGGCCGACGATCCAATTGGCCGTTTATCGCTAGTAAACTCAGAGGGTTGACAGAGTGGAAATGTGCCGCTTTGCTAAAGCGAGTCGGTCGAAAGGCCTCAAGGGTTCGATCCCCTTACCCTCTGCCAAACATGTCTCGGTAGCTCAAATGGTAGAGCGTAGTTTTGAAGAATCTAGCGTAGGCGGTTCGATACCGTCCCGAGACACCAAACAACACATAACTTCTAAAATATCCAAGGCCAGCGTACTCGGCTTTGAACCGGAAAATACGGGGAAATAAGACTTGGATGCGTATAGAATAAAACAAGCTTTTTAAGAAGCTCGCGGCATGCCCCTGATTTGTAATTGGGACCGTTTTAGAATAAGGCAGTGGTTATATGTTGTTTTTGCCCCCGTAGTCTAATGGATGAGGCAGCGGTCTTCTAAGCCGTTACATGCAGGTTCGAATCCTGCCGGGGGTGCTTATGCTCGTATAGCTCAAATGTAGAGCACCAGACTGTGAATCCGGAGATATAGACTCAAATCCTATTGCGAGTTCGATTGGTGATACACTTTGGCTAATAGTTTCAACATTAGTTGTGGCTGTATTTTGGCCCATCGCAATTCCTGTAGCATCCGGCGCATGGTGGATTTATTATAGTTAACAAATAGTCCCTTGGCCGATTGGGGAGGCGCTGCTTTTACACGGCAGTTTAAGCGCGGTTCGATTCCGCGAGGGACTACCAGACATAATTGACGACCGTTGCTCTAACGAACCTGATATAAAGGGAATGACGAGGGATATAAGACAACGGTTGCGTGTGAAAAAACAATCTGGTACCCATGGGTAAAGGCGAGCATTTTCGCTGGACATACGAGGCAAGATACGTTATAATGGTGTTATGGTTGTTGGAGCAACCTAACTAGGAGTTGGGAGGTTGGCTTAGAAGTAGCCATCCTATAATGAGTAATGACTATTATGATAGCGTCCGATAAACGTATCATGCCATAGGAAATATAGTCGCACCATTTGAAACAGGTTTTTATAAATCGGGTAACCGTGATTAGCTTGGGTGTTTGTTTAATCTGCAGGAACAAGTTTTTGGTGTAGTAACACACCATCTTTTAGTTTTTTTGTAGAGCTAGCTACGTATTGGAGGCCACCACATTAAAAACCGGTTACTAGCGATTATGGCGACGTGGTAGAGTGGCACATGCATTCGGTTGCAACCCGAAAGACGATAGGTTCAATTCCTTCCGTCGCTTCCAAACATATACACCAAATGCCCCAGGATCTTACCGGTTTAATGCAAAGAATAAGACCTTCGGCGCGTGTGAGAAAGAGAGTGGGAACGCCTGTTAACGGCCCGTATACGGTTATATGGTACGCGAACGATAACTGCTGCGCTAGTATATACATTGAAAACATTATGTTTTACGTTCGTTTGGTGTGTTTGTTTTTTACGAGGTGAAAAGTGCATAAAGCAGTTCACGTATTCTATATAGATATACGTAATGTATCACCGGAAGATGTTGGCTGTCATATGAAAGCTGTAACTGATCAGTTTAAAGATGACGGAGAAGAAGACATTATACGGTATTTTATACCACAAAGAGAAAACGCTACAAGTATAGACATACATTATCCAACAAGTAAAGAAGTGCTTGAAAAGTTGGAACATTTAATATCAATGCATGATGTGTTTGATATGTTAGAATTATAAAACACCTAGGTGTGGGGCAGTCTGGTCAGCCCGCCTGCCTTGGACGCAGGAGTAGCGGTGGTTCGAATCCACCCACCTAGACCATATAAAACTTGAGGGGTGCCGGTAAATGGAACCTCTTGAATCTGCGCTGCGATTAGGGCGCTAGCTTTTGGTGGAATAGCTCAAAGGGGAGTAATGAGGTAATCAGGCCTTGAAACCAATTAATATACTATGTGGCGTATACACTGCATAGCTAATCGGGGCTCGCCATCCATGGTACGGCGTGTTTCGCCCTCATAGTTTAGTGGGAAAACAGATGATTGTCGATCATCAGTCCGGGGTTCAATTCCCCGTGGGGGCGCTTTTAAAATTGGTTGGTACTTTTAGACAACAATTGTTAGTAGTTGATTTGAAAACTTAGGTTAGTAACCGTTTAATTACCGCGTAAACTGTATCACGCTTGCAGGCTTTAAAAACCTTGAGCTAGGAGAATGGCCTAGACAGGCAGTTGGCGGGAAAACCGGCGAAAGTTGAACGTTAGTAATTGATATGAAGGTAGTTTTAGTTTATGAGGAAGACTCGGGAAAAGTAGTGTAATGGTAGCACGGGGGCACAGCATGCAAGCTTTATTGGAGCCCCAAGTGCAGGTTCGAATCCTGTCTTTTCTCGTATATAAACATAAAAAGTAGGAAAAACAGTAGTCTGCCAGTCTACAGTCACCAGTTCGAATCTGGTTATTCGCTCTTAAAAAGCCTTTGCGGGTATAGTATAATGGGATTACAATAGGTTTCCACCCTATCGATTGGAGTTCGATTCTCCATATCCGCTCCATTAATAAAAGACCGAGGGTCTAAAAGGTAATAAATAAATGAATAAGGTGTGTTTAGAGTATATTTGGCTTGACGGTACAAAGCCAACAGCGCAGTTGCGTTCCAAAACAAAAGTTGTATCTGCAGATGAAGCCTCAAATCCCCCGATTTGGGGTTTTGATGGTTCTAGCACTAATCAAGCGCAAGGAGAAAACTCAGATTGTGTTTTGAAACCGGTTAAAGTTTATCCAAATATTTTTAATGGCGGGAAACTCGTTTTGTGTGAAGTTTTCAATGTCGATGGAACCCCGCACGATAGTAACACCCGCTGCCAATTGGGTGTAATAGTAGACAATACAAAAGATCAAGAACCGTGGTTTGGAATTGAACAAGAATATACTATTGGCCGTGAAACCAAAACATGGAACAGTATGCCATTAGGATTTAATGAAGACGAAGATGGTGAACTAGAAGAACCCGCCGAGCAAGGCCCGTATTATTGTTCAACCGGTGGGAACCGAGCGTTTGGTAGATCATTGGTTGATCGTCATATGCATGCATGTCTACAAACCGGCCTAGCATACTGCGGCCAAAATGCAGAAGTTATGCCGGGACAATGGGAATTTCAAATTGGTACTGCCGATCCTCTAACTGTTGCGGATGATTTGATTATAGCCCGATGGCTTCTGGATCGATTATCCGAAGAACACGGTTGGAACGTTTCTTTCTCAGGAAAACCGTTGAGTGGAGACTGGAACGGCGCAGGCTGTCATACAAACTTTAGTACTAAAAATATGCGTCTGCCATTTTCAGGTATGGACGCCATTGCTAAGGCCTGTGGAGATTTAGGAGAAAAGGCGGCTAGTCATATTAAAGTTTATGGTGCCGGGGTCAAGCAACGTTTGACCGGCGATCACGAAACATGTCGTTGGGATGAATTCCGGTCTGGTGTTTCAGATCGCGGAGCATCTGTAAGAATTCCGTGGCAGGTAGCAAAAGACGGCCATGGATATCTTGAAGATAGACGACCAAACGCTAATTGTGATCCGTATCTAGTATTACACAAAATTTTAGAAACGTGTTGTACATAAAATTTCTTCTCGGATGAGAAGAAGAAAAGAGCTAGTGCCCTGCTGGCGTTAGGAATAAGTCCGGTATCGGCTGTTGGTATAGAGAGGCCTAACTCTTGTTAATCACGTGGTTAAAACCGACAGCCGACCGGAACAGGGGAAAATGTTTAAATTAGGAGATATGGTTGTTAATGGATCTGTGGGTCTTATAATAGAAGTTTATACCCATGATAAATATTTAGTTTTTTGGTATGGTTATGAGGGAAGTAGTATAATGAATCCCCATATAGAAGACGGTTATTATTTAAGGCCCTTTAATAAAAAAATAGATTTGCTAGTTTTTAACAAATTAGAAGGGGCAGCGGCAACGGGCCAGTGCAAGCGGGGGAGTGGAACAAAGGTGAACCTGCACCATTTAAACTTCTTGACATTTCGGTCAAGCTTTGGTATAATGGTAACATGAAACTATTAGTATGCGGTGATAGAAACTGGACAGATCTTCCATTAATTTATGAAGTAATATCAGTTCTACACGAATCAGAAAAAATCACAACAATCATTCACGGAGCATGTAGAGGTGCAGATTTAATGGCTGCAGCCTGTGCCCGAGAATTAAACATTCCAGAACAGCCGTTCCCGGCTGAATGGGGCAAATTCGGCAGATCTGCTGGTCCCAAACGAAATCAAGAAATGCTAACGAAAGGCAAACCAGATCTGGTTATCGCATTTCATGCAAATTTGGAAGAATCAAAAGGTACAAAAAATATGATAAGCCAAGCCGAAGAAGCTGGTATTGCTTGTCATGTATATAATGGGAGAAAGTAACATGACAAGCCTTCCCGGGTATGTGTGTGATCCAAGAGAAATTGAGGTTCACGCTTTTTTAAATAAGCCTCATTATGTTGGCGTAGAGTTTAAATGCTATGGCAAAGTAATTTTTACAGACACAATTAAAACCAAATTTTCCAAACCAAAAACACGTGATGATATACATTTATGTATTGTAACGGCATGCACTGCAATTGTTAATATGTATGGCTTTGAGGAAGAACGATTTTATGAGTTTGTGCAAGATGATTATTATCTATTGGTCAAAAATGTCGTTGAAAACCTTCGTACGGTACGTGCAAAAACTGGCAAACTAATCTGGCAGAGGAAATAAATGTCATATCTATATATTATATTTAATTGCTGGCGCTTTGGCATATTTGCTGCGATATTTGTTTTATGGTTCAGCGCTATGTATGTTGAAGCAACACATTACGCCGTGTTTTATATTGCATTAACGATGTTTAAATTAGAGCTTGACAAGTTGGTCGAAACGCGGTATACTAGTAGACAGGAAATAGAGGAAGGTTTAGATGAAGATGAATAATTGGCACGTTAAAATTAGAAATCAGGCGCTTGAAGAAGGCGTCATGTTCCGTACATGGAACACAAGAGGTTGGCACATTACTACAGCTTTTGATCCGGATACGGGCCGCTTTGGCTTGTCGTTCTGTCGTGGTGATCGCGAAACTTATGATCGGAAGCTCGGTCAAGCTCTGGCTTATAACCGTATGGTTGTACCGGGCCGTAAATATACTGGCCTGACTACACTAGAAAACTGGCGGAACACACCACATCTGGTGGGGTTCGTTGCCCATGTTAACGGTGATATGCTACCCTCGCATCTGGAGCGCAAGCTTAGCAATATCCTTCAGTAAATGACCAAAGAACAACTACATCGTGGTGTTTTGGTTATCAACAAACATGCAGAAAAGATTGGCATTATTATTAATGTTGACCCAACGGACTATAAATCTTATGAAGTCTTATGGTTTTTACATTGTGGCAGAATGCCAAGATATCAAAGATATCAAAGAAACACAAAATATAGCTTTCAGTCATTTCTTAATGCTGGAATTTATACTCTCACGGGTTTCTGTGAAGAACAAAAAGAGGAGCATTTAAATGAACGGTAGAACAGCAAAACTTATTCGTAAATTCACCAAAATTCTTAAGCTTAAGAATGATAATGATGTTAAACGTGTATGGTATAGCGGCAACGCCGAAGAACGTAGTATTCTTCGAAAAGAAATGCAGCGTGCAGTGGGTGCCGGTTAGTACACGAAATATTAAACCCGGCGATCATTTTACATTACCGAAATTTCACCACATTGAGCGGTTCATAAGCTATGCATGCCGCGCGTCTACTAGACGCGCGGCTGGACATCGCTATGGCGATTCGTTAACTATAGTAAAAAA